>Ga0315276_10001549_pt1 | contig 20642 bp, 9 predicted proteins | sample YL17G05_0_MG_FD_204542 | JGI IMG/M metagenome (GOLD analysis project Ga0315276, IMG submission 204542) | Sediment microbial communities from Yellowstone Lake, YNP, Wyoming, USA - YL17G05_0 | ecosystem: Environmental > Aquatic > Freshwater > Lake > Sediment | place: USA: Wyoming | collected... | reverse complement strand
AGTGGCATATATGTTGGTGCCAAAGACACCAAGGTATACAGCAATTATGTAAGAGCAAATGGTGTGTATTCTAATGATTATGGTTTGGGATGTGAATTGAGTGGGATAGAATTACGAAATGAAAACATAACAGTTAGTAATAATACTTTTTATCAGAACTATGGTGATGGCATCACAGTCCAGGCCGGTTCTGAAAATAATTTAATAGAAACTAATTCATTCACGGATAATTGTCGTGGAATTGCATTAAATGGAACCGATTTGATATCTGGATATGTAACAAATAATACAATAAAAAATAATTATTTCTCAACAGGGCAAGAAGAATGCATTTACATGAACAATTCGTTCAGTAACACTGTAGATAACAACACACTTGATGTTAATGTCTGGCCTAATGGAATCACGCTTGATTTTTCACCAAATAACACCATAAAAAATAATTATATAGACAAAGCTGACATCGGAATTTTATTGAGAAACTCGAGCGAAAATAATCTGATTAAAAGTAATACCATAACTAATGGTGGCCTTGGCATAAAAATATCTTATTCAAATAAAGTCCAACTAGTATCTAATAATATGAATAGCAACTATGGCAAAGGAGCGCTAGGCGGAGCTTATGTAGAATATTCAGATAATACATCATTTATCCAAAATACATTTTTCCTTAATAATCAGGATGTGACACTAGATACATCCGATAACACTGTGTTTAATAACAATAATTTTGTATATGACCGAGCTATTAGCGCTTTCGATTCGTACAATACAAATATTAACCACAATATATTCAATGAATCAAATATCGATCTGACTTCTTGTGATAATTCATCCATAGAAAACAATGACATGAATCACGCCGCTATAGTGCTAAACAGCAACAATGTTGATATAACTAATAATGACATGACAATTAGTTCAAGTATACAGGTTAATGCTGGGGACAATAACAATATAGAACACAACACAATGACCCAAGACAGTCGTTCTGCTGTTGCAATTACTTTAGACCTAGGAAGTGAGAATAACTTAATCAAATTCAACACGATAAGAAATGCTGCGACTGGAGTAGTCATAATGTCTTCCAATAATAATAACATAACACAGAATCAAATAACCTTGTCTAATTCTGGAATATCAATTGTAGTAGGCTCAACCTCCAACAATGTATGGGACAACAAATTTTTGGACAATGTTATCAGCGCACATGACAATGGAGTAAATAACTGGAACATTACACAAACTTGTAGTTCTGGATCTAACATTGTAGGTGGACCATGCATTGGCGGAAATTACTGGTCTGATTATACTGGAACTGATTCAAATGGAGACTACATTGGTGATACTAATCTTCCTTACAATTCAACTAACAATATAACAACTGGTGGAGACTACTTACCATTGTTAATTCCGCCAACATCTAAAACTACTGGTGGAGCTGGTGGAGCTGGTATATTACCTATATATTCAATAGTTGCAATAACAGACGGACAATTGATTAGCTTTAATAATATAACCCAAGGCACATATGCATTAGCAGCAATAACTGGAGGTAATATTTGGACAAGCAAAATAATTATACTTCAGCAAATAAACGGCGAACTTGAGATTGTTCAAGGCGCAACACCAACAGAATCAGCAGATGGAAAAATATACACTTATGTAAGCGCTGATGCAACTGGATTTGATACAAGCGCAATCGATACGATAACAATTAGTTTCAAGGTTCCAAAAACATGGCTTACAGAAAATGGACTTGGCTCAGGAGAAATTGCATTGTTACATTATGACGGAACCAGCTGGAATGCATTGTCAACATCAATGACAAGCGAAGATGACACGTATGTTTACTTTGAGGCAACATCATCAGATTTGTCCTACTTTGCAATCGGACAGCAGTCTGCTACGCCATCATTCATATCAATATTGAACGCAATCTCTAATTATTATGCAGGTACGCTTACATTCGTTGATGTGCTTAACCTTATAGCTTCGTACTATACGGTTTAATTCTTTTTTTATCAAGCAAAGTTTTAAATTGTAATTATTACTTGAACTAATTATGTTTAAGCTAAAAGCAAAGCTAATAGATATGGAAACGGGCGGCACAGCTGTCGTAACTGTCTTTGAAGACTTTGCAAAAGCTAATGATTTGCACATGATGGAGCGTGTTCTTGTTCAATTTGATAGCAAACAATTAGTTGCTGTTTTAGATACTTCTGAAAAAATGATTGGTCCTGGAGAGATAGGAATATTTGAAGATGTTTGGAGAAAGCTTGCAATCAAAGAAGGGGATACAGTTGAGATAACACCAATTGGAAAGCCAGAATCAACCAAATACATAAGGAAAAAGATGGACCATGAAGAGTTATTTGATAATGAGATAAAACAAATTGTAAAGGACATTGTAGACGAGAAATTAACTGATGTTGAATTGGTCGCATTCGTTTCAGCTTCATACATGGCAGGCCTTAATCTTGCTGAAACAGCATCATTAACAAGGGCGATTGTTGACACTGGTGGGAAATTGAACCTTAAGAAGAAACCAATCTTAGACAAGCATTCAGTTGGCGGTGTCCCAGGGAATAGAGTAACAATGGTCATTGTTCCAATCATTGCTTCGCTTGGCTTGACAATTCCAAAGACTTCAAGCCGTGCTATAACTTCGCCAGCAGGCACTGCAGATACAATGGAAGTGTTGGCAGATGTAAGTTTTTCAATAGAAGAATTGACAGAGATTGTGAAAAAAACAAACGGTTGCATTGTGTGGGGTGGAGCAATAAATCTCGCAGCTGCTGATGATAAATTAATCAGAGTAAGGAATCCTCTTTCTTTAGATCCAGAAGGTATGATGCTTGCTTCTATTATGGCAAAAAAACTTGCTGTTGGCGCAACGCATATTGTGTTTGATTTGCCAATAGGCGAAGAAGCTAAGTTACAAACACTTGGCGAAGCACGCCATCTTGAACGCGAATTCATCAGGCTTGGGGAAATCTTTAAACTTAATATTAAGACTGTTGTAACTGATGGGAATGAACCCATTGGATTCGGAGTAGGTCCATTGCTTGAAGCAAGAGATGTTCTTTGGCTTTTGAAAAAAGACAAGCGCGGGCCAGCAGACTTGAGAAGCAAAGCGACAATGCTTACTGGTAGCCTTCTTGAGTTATGTGGTAAAGCAAAGGAAGGTACTGGACAAGCGATTGCTGAAAAACAGATAGAGAATGGACAAGCCTTGAAGAAAATGCTAGAAATAATCGAAGCACAAGGCGGAGACTCAAAAGTTAATCCCGATGCACTGCAGCCAGGTCAATATGTTCTTGATTACAAAGCTGAACGAAATGGAAGAGTCACTAAGTTGAGTAATGCTGCAATTACAAAAATTGCTAGAGCGTCAGGAGCTCCTGTAGATCAAGAAGCGGGTGTTTACCTATACAAAAAATTCAACAACAATGTTAAGGAAGGAGAAAAAATATTCACTGTTTATTCTAAAAGCGAGAGAAATATCGATCGTGTTGTAAAGTTAATTCAAGAACTGAACCCGATAGTAATAACGTGATCAAATGGTTCGTGAAACTTGGCATGCATTATCTGAATCTGAGCTATTTAAAGTACTAGGAACTAGAAAAATTGGCTTGACTGGGGATGAAGCAGAAGAAAGACTGATAAAAAATGGTTATAATGAACTGATTGAAGTCAAGAGAAGAACTGCGTTCTCAATATTTCTTTCACAGTTTAAAAGTTTCTTTGTTTTGATACTTATCACAGCAATAGTAATCTCAATTGCCCTTGGTGAAATAGTTAATGCAATTGTAATACTTGCTGTTGTTATTGTTAACACATTATTAGGATTCTTCCAAGAGTATAGCGCAGAGAAAGCAGTTGCGGCTCTTAAAAGAATAATTGCTCCTGTTGCCACAGTAATACGCAACGGAGAAAAAATTGAAGTCCCATCAAGATATGTAGTGCCTGGAGACATTGTTTATCTCGACGAAGGAAAAAGAGTCCCAGCAGATATGCGTCTGATAAATCAAAATGATTTGGAAGTTGACGAGAGCTCATTGACAGGAGAGTCAGTGCCTGTCCCGAAGAAAATAAATGTTCTAAGAAAAGAAATCGCACTTCAAGATATGATTAATATGGCATTTATGGGGACTTATGTTACCCATGGAACAGGAACTGGTATTGTTGTCGAGACTGGTATGGGTACACAAATTGGTGAAATCGCGAAAGATGTAGAAACAATAGAATCTCCAACAACACCGCTCCAAATTAGACTTGAACAATTAGGAAAATATCTTGGTATTATCATCTTGGTTCTTTGTACTATAATATTTTTATTAGGAATCTATGCAAAGCAAGGGACTATACTTGAATTGTTCCTTGTTGCTGTAGCTCTTGCAATTAGCGCAATACCTGAAGGCTTGCCAGCTGTGGTTACACTGACACTTTCAATAGGAATGAAGAGGATGGCAATGAAGAATGCAATTGTCAAGAGACTTCTTGCGGTTGAATCCTTAGGAACTACTTCAATCATATGCTCAGATAAAACAGGTACATTGACAAAAAATGAAATGACTGTCGAGAAAATTTACATTAATAAAAATACAATTAAGGTTTCTGGCAAAGGCTATGAACCTGTTGGGGATTTCTTCATAAATGATAAGAAGATTAATCCCTCAACTAACAAAATTCTAATGCGAATGCTCGAAGCAATAGTTCTATGCAATAATTCTTCTATAACAAAAACAGAACAAGAGTGGAAAGTCATAGGAGACCCAACAGAAGGGGCGTTGGTGGTTCTGAGCAAAAAAGCCGGCATAGATGCACTTGCATTCAAGAATAAATATAAGATGTTAGCAGAGATACCATTCAGCTCTGAAAGAAAAATGATGAGTGTTGTTTACGAAGAAAATAATAAAAAATTTGTTTATTCGAAAGGTGCGCCAGAGAACATTCTGAAAAGATGTAAATTTGTTATGACCTCTGACGGCATTACAAAACTAAATGGAAAAAATTTAGAAGAAATAACAGAGACTTACAAAAAGATGGCTGCTTCGCCATTAAGAGTTCTTGCGGTTGCTTACAAAAATATACCAGAAAAAATTGAAAATTATACAGAAGAACAGATAGAGTCCAATCTTATTTTCTTGGGTGTAGTTGGAATGGAAGACCCAATACGTGAAGGAGTTAAAGAAGCAATAAGAAAAGCAAGCAATGCAGGAATAAAAACTGTAATGATAACTGGTGATAATGATATTACTGCAGCATCAATTGCAAAACAGCTCGGACTGATTGATGATAGCGGTGTTGTTCTGACCGGATTAGAATTGGAAAGCATGAATCAGATAGAACTTGAAAATATAATAGACAAAACTTCAGTTTTCGCACGCGTTTCTCCAGAGCATAAGGTAAGAATTTTACAAGCTTTTGAAAGCAAGGGGCATGTAGTTGCAATGACTGGGGACGGAGTTAATGATGCGCCAGCCCTGAAGAAAGCCGATATCGGTATCTCAATGGGGCTAAAAGGGACAGATGTTGCAAAAGAAGCATCCGACATAATTCTTGCTGATGATAATTATGTAACTATTGTTTCTGCAATTGAGGAGGGGCGGGGAATTTATGCAAACATAAGAAAATTTGTAAAACTTATGTTGGCTGTCAATTTTACTGAAGTATTTCTTATTTCAATGACTTCGATAGCAGGAATGCCGCTTCCATTAATGCCTCTACAACTTTTGTGGCTTAACTTGGTCACGGACTCTTTCCCAGCAATATCACTGGCAGTTGATCCTGTTGAAAAAGACATAATGAACAAAGCTCCGAGAAAGAAAACAGAAAGCATATTTTCTGGAGGCATGTCACAGTTCTTGATTGTAGCAGCGATAGTAGCAACAATTGCAGAAGTAATCATATTTTTATGGGGGAGACAATTCGGCATTGATAAAGCACGAACATTAGTATTGACTCTTGCAGTAATGTTCCAAATGATATTTTTATTTAACTGTAGATCTGAGAATAAACCTTTCTTCAAAGTAAATCCACTGTCAAATATTTACTTGTTCGCATCTGTTATAATTGCAATAATGTTACAAATTTTGTTAATTTATTCACCAATACTTCAACCAATATTTGCAACAGTCCCGCTTAATCTTACTGATTGGGCTATTGTACTAACATTATCGATGCTTGGCATGATTGTATCCCCTTCATTTTTTACGAAGAGAACTAATAACAATTCTACATAAATTCTGGCGTATCAATTCCTAATAAGTATAGAACTTTTTTGATTATTTTTGTGTAAGCATTAACAAGTTTTAATCTTGACATTTTTATATCGTTATTAGGTTCATCGCTTACTCTGCATTTTTCATAAAACGTATTGAATGTGAATGCAAGTTCATAAGCATACTTTGCCAAACTGTGGACCTGGTAAGACCTTACACAGTCTCTTACAATATTCGGAAATCTTGCTATTTCCTTTATCAAATTAAACTCGTCTGGCGAAGTAAATATTAATCTTGCAGATTTTACTTTTTTAGTTAGTTCAATAATTCTTTTTGCACGCACGTATGTATACTGTATGTATGGCGCGGATGAACCTTCGAAATTTAAGGCTTCGTCCCAACTAAATATAACATTCTTTTCAGCAGAAATTTTCAGTATAGAATATCTCAAAGCACCGTAACCAATTATTTTTGCAAGTTGTTCTATTTTCTTGTCTTCTATATTGGGATGCCTTTTTCTAATCTCAATCTTTGCTTTTTCTATTGCTTCTTTCATGAATTCTGTCAATAAGACAATCTTGCCGCTTCTCGTTGACATTTTACCTTCAGGTAATAATATGAAAGCATAATGAACCACTTCTGGCGCTTCTTTTTTAAGAATTGACAGCGCGGCTTTTATTTGTAGATATTCTAGTTTATGATCTTCGCCGAGAACCACAATGTTTTTCCCGCCCTTAGACCATTTTATTTTTTCAAGATTATACGCCAAATCTCTCAGTGGGTATAAAGAAGTTCCGTCTTCACGGGTCAAAACCATCACGGATTCTTTCATTGGCAAGTTAAATTCTTTTAAGTCAAGAACAAATCTACCATGTTCATCCTTGAATGTTCGTTTCTTTAATTTTTTGAATGTATCTTTCAAAAGTTTGGAACCGATGTACTTGCTTTCATAATCAAAACTATCATACTTTATCCCAAGCTCCGCAAATATGTCTGTCTGTCCTTTAACGCAAATTGAAACAACTTTCTCGAAAAGTTTCTTCGTTTTTCTATCTCCATGCTCTAATTTATTTAAAAGTTTGAAAATCTCTTTTTCCAGAGTAACGTTCTCAAGAACACGACCGTTTATTTCAATATATTTTTGCAGCATTTCGTCGAAGCTAACTTTCTTTTTCAGATCTTTTATGACATGAACTAGCATAGCTATCTGCTTGCCAATATCGTTTACAAAATAATGCACATCAACATCATAACCAGCAAAATTCAAAACTCTGACCAAGGAATCTCCAATTAATGCATTTCTTGCTCGCCCTACATGCGGGGAAGCGTTCGGATTGATAGATGTATGTTCAATTAAAGCATTACCTTTTACAAAGTGTCCACCAAATTTTTCCGTAACTGCATCATTCACTATTTCAATCGAGAATTTTTCCATATCAACGAAGAAATTAACATAAGGGCCCACGGCAATTATTTTTGAGATTAAGCCAGAGGGTTTTAATTTTTTAGCAAGTTCTATTGCAAATGCAACAGGATTATTATTTTGTTTCTTGGCCAAATCAAAACATGCGAGACTCAAGTCTCCAAATTCAGATCTTGCTGGCACAGATAATTTGGGTTCTTTTATCTTATTTTTTGATAGTAACTTTATGATTTCTACTTCAAAATTCATCTTATCACCAAAGCGTTTGAAAATTCATATATCAACTTTGCTCCAAGTATCGAGGTCATATCTTTTGAGTCTTTTTTTACATTTATTTCTACTAAATCAAAGCCTTTAACATTTTCTAACTTAGCTAACTTCTGAACCAATTCGATTGCCTGTCGACTTGTCAATCCACCAGGTTCAATCCATCCTGTGCCTGGGGCAAATGCAGGATCTATTGAATCAATGTCAAATGAGATATAGATACAATCACAGCCATGTAATGCCATCTTTATTTTTTCTACACAATAATCAATGCCAGCTTCAATCAAGCTGTTCATGGTTATGTATGGAACTTTATGTTCTTCCAAGAATGAAGATTCATATTTCGACCAATTTCTTAAACCTATTGATATCACTTTCTTTACTTCTGGTATGCTAAGAATATTAGGTATTATGTCGCCATTAGGATAATAATCAATCTGGGCATCTGGATGAGCATCGATATGAATAACACCAATTTTATTATAAAATCTGCTTAGTGCTTTTACTATAGGAAATGTAATTGAATGGTTCCCACCGATTGTTATCACAGGTCTTTTCAAGTTAAACAAGTCGCACATCTTTGAATATATTTTGTCTGTAGAACATTCAAAAGTATTTTCTTCGACAATGTCGCCTCTGTCAAGAACTCTTCGCACTCCACAGGTTTCACTGAAGAAAAAATTATCAAAATAACTTCTTACTGTTGCCGGTGCATTTGCGCATCCGCGCTTTTCAGTCCCCTGATCCATTGGAATGCCTACCAAAATAACATCTGCTTCCTCCGGCTTATCAACGAATTCCATGTTTATAGAAAACATAATGTGGTTTATAATACTAATGTGGACCGGCCGAGATTTGAACTCGGAGCCTTTCGCGATCTCCAGTCTTTCCGCCAGCGCTTGCGAAGCGAAAGGGCTGTGCGAGGCGAACGCGCTACCGTTGCGCCACCGGCCCACACAAAACAAAAGAAAATAACAGTTTATAAATTTATGAGCAGCCACTGCTCGCGCCACATGTCAAACAAACATAACATGAACCACTTCTAACCATAAGGCCGCCGCACTGATGACAAAGTGGAGCATCCCCGTGGTCATCCTTTTTATTCTTATCGAATTCAAATATGGATAATGTCATCTGATCCTGTTGCTTGGCGTCGTTTAATTTTAGATTTACTTCTTGCCCTGTTTTTTTAATGCCCAATGCTTCCCAATCTTCTTCTGGTAAGAATTTTAATGCAAGCCATTTGAAAATGTAATCTGAAATTGATTTTGCCATTCTTATTTCTGGATTGTTTGTGACTCCAGATGGTTCGAATCTTGCATGTATGAATTTGCTGACAAGAACTTTCAATGGAACTCCATACTGGAGCGCAATTGAGATTGATGTAGCAAATGAATCCATCAAACCAGAAACAACACTCCCTTCCTTACTCATTACCATGAAAATTTCTCCGGGCATACCATCTTCATACAAACCAACTGTTATGTAACCTTCCTGATTTGCAATCTGGAACTTATGAGTTATTGACCTTCGCTCGTCTGGAAGCTTTATCCTGCTTGGTTTACATTCGATTTGATCTTTCTTTGCCTGAACTAATTTTGCTGCCAGTGGTTGTGATAGCTTTGAGCCTTCTCTATATAATGCAATAGATTTCAAGCCGAGTTTCCAGCTTTCCATATATGCATCCTTGATATCATCAACCGTTGCTTCATGTGGCATATTGATTGTTTTGCTGATAGAACCACTTATCAATGGTTGTGCAACAGCCATAGCTTTTATGTGCGCCATGTACTGTATAAATCGTTTTCCCTTTCTACCGCATTTATTCGAGCAATCAAAGACAGCGAGATGATCATGCTTAAGATGTGGAGCTCCCTCAATTGTCATTGTACCACAAGTATAATCATTAGCTTCTTCAATCTGCTTGTCAGTGAATCCAAAATATTTTAAAAGATTAAATGTAGGAGATTTGTATTTGTCAGCACTGATATTTAATCGTCTCATTGCTTCATCGCCGAGGATACCTGCGTTAAATGCAGAGTTTAAATCAAAAACAGAAGGTAATACCTTTTCTATCTTTACTAAATCATCTTCCTTCAAACCCTTCTCTCTTAATGAGTTCGAATTAATATAAGGGGATCCCCTAAGTGTGTTCGCGCCACTTATATATTTTATAATATCTTTAATTTGTTCTTGATTGTAACCAAGAGTTTTAAGTGCAAAAAGCACAGACTGATTTAATATTTTGAAATATCCGCCGCCAGCTAATTTCTTGAACTTGACCAAACCAAATTCTGGTTCAATACCAGTTGTATCACAATCCATAAGTAAACTTATTGTACCTGTAGGGGCAACAAGTGATACCTGGGCATTTCTATAACCATATTCTTCACCCAAGTTCACAGCTCGGTCCCAAGAGTCGTGCACTGCACTTAAGATGTATTTAGGACATAGACTTTGATCAATCCCCAAAGGAACTATTTCTAAATTTTCATATCCTTCCTGTTTTGAATCATAAGCAGCTCTTCTATGATTTCTCATGACTCTTAACATCTGTCTCTGGTTAGGTTCGTATTCTTTGAAAGTTCCAAAGTGTTTTGCCATCTCCGCTGATGTTGCATAAGATTCGCCAGTCATAAGCGCAGTTATACCGCCAATAATTGTACGGGCTTTATCGCTGTCATAAGGTATTCCAGAAACCATTAACACTGTTCCAATGTTGGTATAACCTAAGCCAAGTGATCTTGTCCTATAAGTCATGTCTGCTATTTCCTTAGCAGGGAACTGTGCCATCACGACGCTGATCTCAAGTACAATCGTCCATAATCTTACAGCATGTTTGAATGCTTCTATATCAAAAGTCAATTTGGTCTTGTCAAAAAATTTCATCAAGTTTAATGAAGCTAAATTACATGCAGTATTGTCAATGAACATGAATTCTGAGCAAGGATTGCTCGCATTTATTCTGCCCAATGCAGGACAAGTGTGCCATTCATTTATTGTAGTGTCCATCTGTAAGCCGGGGTCTGCGCAAGCCCATGCAGCAAAACAAATTTGTTCCCAAAGTTCTCTTGCTTTCAGTGTTTTGCAAACCTTCCCATTTGTTCTCCAACGAAGATCCCATTTGTCATCATTCAAAACTGCGCGCATGAATCTGTTAGGTACTCTTACCGAATTATTTGAATTTTGTCCAGCAATAGTTTGGTATGCTTCGCCTTCATAATCAGATGGATAACCAGCAGCTATCAATGCAGCAACTTTTTTCTCCTCTTCAACTTTCCAATTGATGAATGTTTCAATATCAGGGTGGTCAATATCTAAAATAACCATCTTTGCTGCTCGTCTTGTGGTTCCGCCAGATTTTATTGCACCAGCTGCCCGATCCCCAATTTTTAGCCAAGACATTAATCCAGAAGAATGGCCTCCTCCAGAGAGAGGCTCTCCTTTTCCGCGAAGCGTGGAATAATTTGTTCCGCTACCGCTCCCATATTTGAATATTCTTGCTTCTCTTAGCCAAAGATCCATTATGCCACCTTCGTTTACAAGATCATCTTTTACAGGCAGAATATAACATGCATGAACTTGCGGACGCGAAAATGCATCTGTTGACCTTGTTAGTTCACCTGTTTCAAAATCAACATAATAATGCCCTTGCGCAGGACCAGTAGTCCCATAAGCATAATTCAAACCAGTGTTAAACCATTGTGGAGAATTCGGAGCAGCATATTGATTAAGTAACATATAAGCAAGTTCATCATAGAATGTCTTTGCATCTTCTTCCGTTGCGAACATTTTTGCTTTCTTGCCCCAATGAGTCCAACATCCAGCTAGTCTATGAACAATCTGTTTTATGCTTGTTTCCGAACCAAGAACTTGTTCCCCATTATCATCCAAGACTTTTTTTCCAGTCGCATCATGTTGTGGAACACCAGTTTTCCTGAAATATTTTTGAGCGAGAATATCAGTTGCAACTTGAGACCAGAATTTAGGAACTTCAACATTGTCCATCTTGAAAACTATAGAACCATCAGTATTTCTTATCAAAGAAGTTCTTTTTTCATATTCAATAGTGTTGAATGGATTTGCTCCAGCTTTTGTAAAGAACCTATTTATCTTAAGACCTTTGTCAGCACTTGGTTTACCATTTTGCTTAAATTTTCGTTCTCCCATTTCACCCACGCCTCTTCTTCAATGATTTTAGTTCGTTCTCGAAGGATTTAATGTCAGTAAATTCTCTATAAACAGATGCGAATCTTATGAAAGCAACTTTATCCAAGCTTTTAAGTTTTCTCATTAAAAGTTCTCCAATAAGTTTACTAGAGATCTCTTTTTTGTTCTTATCTCTAAGTTCTTGTTCTATCTCATCAACGGTCTTTTCTATCGCTTGCCTGGTTATCGGGCGCTTTTCGCATGACTTTAGAATGCCATTAAGAACTTTGTTTCTATCAAATTGCTCTCTGCGACCATCTTTCTTGATGACAGTTGGGTTGTTCCACTCTATTCGCTCATATGTTGTAAATCGCTTGCCGCATTTGTCACATTCCCTTCGTCTTCTATTAATGTTTATAGAATCATTCAATCGCTTGTCAATAACAGATGTACCAATACTTTCACAAAACGGACACTTCATACTTCATTCAACCCCGAAAACACAACGTATTGTATGCTTTGATTATTATAACACAATATGTAGTCGTATACTAAAAAATGTCTGAACTAGTATATAAGTTAATATATGCTGTAGTGAATATATTTTTGATTATGTTTATAAAGTAATTTCATCTAAAATTATTGTTGTGTGAGCAAAAATGTGCGGCATAATCGGTTATATTGGCAAAAAAGAAGCAGCACCTCTTGTTTTAGAAGGACTGAAGAAGCTAGAGTACAGAGGTTATGATAGCGCAGGCATTGCTTCGATTGATTCGAACCAAATTTTAATTAAAAAAGGTGTTGGAAAATTAGAAAAAGTATTTCCAAATGCTTCTTCAATATCAAATTTGACAGGTAACATCGCGATTGGACATACAAGATGGGCAACGCATGGGAAAGTTTCTGTTAGGAATTCACACCCACATTTATCTAATAATAAAAAAATCGCAGTTGTACATAATGGTATTATAGAAAATTATCAGGAGCTAAGAAAATTTCTAATAGCAAATGGGTTCAAGTTGTATAGCGAAACAGATACAGAAGTGATACCGAATCTCATCCAGTATCACATGTCTACAGGAAAAACTTTTGTTGAAGCAGTAAAAAGCACATTAAAAGAACTTAAGGGTAGCTATGCAATACTTGTGATTTCAAATGACGAAAAATTATTGATTGCAGCAAGAAAAGAGTCTCCATTAGTCATTGGTGTAGCTGACGATGGTTATTTTGCTTCTTCAGATATACCTTCATTTCTGGAGCATACTAAAAATGTGATTTATCTTTATGATGGTGACTTGGTTGTTCTTAATGAAAAATTAAAGATTTATAATAATAATAAGGAAGTAAAAAGACAAATTGACAGCATTGCCTGGGATACTGAACAGGCAAAGAAAGGAGTGTTCAAACACTTTATGCTTAAGGAAATAAGCGAACAAGCAGAGGTTATTGAAAGAGCAATACAACAAAATCCCAAAGTTATTGAGCGTATAGTCTCAGAAATCAAGAAAGCGAAAGGTATTTACTTTGTTGGATGCGGTTCTGCGTATCATGCTTGTCTTGCTGGCAGTTATATATTCTCAAAAGTTGCGAAAAAACATGTTAATGTCGCATTTGCTTCAGAATTTCCAAGCTATGAACATTTTCTTACACCGAAGAGTTTAGTAATTGCTGTGTCTCAATCAGGTGAAACTGCGGATACGTTAGCAGCAATACGTGCAGCCAAAGAAAAAGGCGCTAAGGTTATTTCAATTGTAAATGTGATGGGTTCTTCATTAGCAAGAGAATCAGACCAGACGCTTATGCAACAAGCTGGACCAGAAATTTCTGTGCTTTCAACTAAGAGTTACACTTCGCAGTTGGCGATACTTGTGTTACTTGCTTATGCACTTGCAAATAAACTTGATGAAGCAAAATCAGAACTAAAAGAACTTATTAGGTATGTTTATTATATGACTTCAAAAAATACGCAAGAACACATACAAAAAATAGCGAATGTTCTTAGAAAATCAAAAGACATATACCTGATTGGCAGAGGCATACAGTATCCGACAGCGCTTGAAGCAGCATTGAAAATAAAAGAAGTTTCTTACATACATGCAGAAGCATTTGCAGCTGGAGAACTAAAACATGGAGTTATTGCATTAATAGAAAAAGGAACACCATGCATTGTTTTTACTTCAAGAGAAACCGAATCAGAAATAATAAGTAATGCTACTGAATTAAAAGCTCGTGGAGCAAAAATAATTGGCATTGGGCAGAACAATAATGAAGTTTTTGATGATTTCATAAAAGTCAGAGAATCAGAAGAAGCAAATTCAATTCTGCAAATAATTCCAATCCAGATATTAGCATATCAACTTGCAATTTTGCGCGGACATGATCCTGATAAACCAAGAAATCTTGCTAAGAGTGTGACTGTAAAATGATTGAAACAAAACCAGAGTATTATTTCAAGAAAATAAAGGATTTTGCTTTTCCAGAATTGTTTAATGTGAAGAATGTTTGGGAAATATTGAAGAAAAAAGATGAACTACTTTCTAAATTTAAGAAATCAGAAATAAACGGAACCATTGGAAAAAATGTACATATTGATGGAATCTTACTTTTAGAAAAAGGAAGCAAAATTCTTGAGAACAGTATAATTGAAGGCCCTATGTATATAGGTAAAAATTGTGTGATTGGACCTAATGCACACATAAGACGTTATACTATAATCGGAGACAACAGTAAAATTGGCAAAACTGAAGTCAAAGGATCTGTTATTATGAATAATGTACGCGCGGATCATCTTGGTTATATAGGAGAGTCAATTCTTGGTGACTCAGTGCATATCGGAGCAGGTGTTGTAACCGCAAACCTAAGGTTTGATAACAAGAATATCTTAGATACAAATATGAAGAAACTTGGGATAATTGCCGGTGATAATGTTCAAATTGGAATTAATGTTTCTACCTTACCAGGAACTTTTATTGGGCCTAATACTTGGATTTACCCTGGTTCGATTGTTAAAGGATTTTTGCCCGCAAATAAGCTGTTAAAATCAAAGATTGAATATGAGATTTCTGATAAAACATAATGGGCCTACAGGGATTTGAACCCTGATTCACGGGTCCGAAGCCCGCTGTCCTAATCCAGGTTAGACTATAGGCCCAATTTACAAAAAGAATTCTCAGTTTAAAAGTCTGACTATTTAGACGCTTTCTTTGCTTTGAAAAGATTTTTGATGTTTTTTTGCATCTTTAACCAAGATCGCCGTCTTGCTTCAGCAGCCTGTTTTAGTTCTTTAGCTTCCTTAACTTGCTTTTGGCTTTCAATTTCAGCGCGTGTTCTTGCTTCTTGCATGCGTTTTTCTTCAATCTGCTTGCGTTTTCTTAATCTTTCTTCATTAATCTTTTTAACTTTAGTTTGTGTTTCTACTTCTCTTTGCTTAGAAAGTTTTTTCTGTTTATTAACAAAAGTATGGTAACCAGATTTGATTTTTTTGAAAGGCGACGTTATACTTTTTTGTAGCTTGGCCATAGATTTGGCTCTTTTTTCAGCAGCTTTTCTTGCATTTTCTTCAGCGACTTGCTGTTGTTTCTGTTTCTCTAACTCAGCCGTTCTTCGTGCATTTTCTCTTGCTCTCTGTTCTTCTTCCTTCTGTCTTTCTATCTCAGCCTTTTTCTTCGCATCAGCTTTTTTCTGAGTTTCAAGTTCACGTTTTCTTTCCAATGCTGCTTTTGCCTGTTTTTTCATGAAAGAATTATAACTCCTTTGTAAATTCGTGATTGGAGATAAGATTTCTTTCTTTATTCTTTGTTGCTCTAATTCTATTTCGCGTTCCTTTCTTCGTTTAGCATTAGATATACCATACATTCTTCTTCTTTCTTCTTCAGCAGCATCTTCTCGTACTTTTGCAACGCATTGCTCTTCATGCTGTCTTTCTTCTTTCCTTATCCTTCTTTCTTCTTCAGCTCTTTTTTTGACAGCATTGTAATCAATAATTACTTTTTTGAATGGTAATGAAATACCTTTTTTGAGCTCTGACGCATTCTTTTTGAATCTTTTAATCTCTGCTTCTCTTTGTTCAGCAGCCCTTTTCTGTGCAAGCTCATGTTCTCTTTTTGCTTGAGCTTCGCGTCTTTTACGTTCTTCTTCAACAGCTTTTCTTGCTTGTTCAGCTTCGCGTATTCTTCGCTCTCTTTCTAATTCAGATCTCCTTTGAGCTTCTTCACGTTCTCTTTCAGCATCTGCACGTCTTCTAGCCTCAGCTCTCTTATGTGCTGCGATCTGTCGTTGTCTCTCCAACTCTATCTCTTCTCTTTTTCTTTTGATTTCTGCAATCCGTCTAGCTTCTGCTCTTATTCGTGCTTGTCGTTCTTCTTCCCGCTGCTTTAATGCATCAGCTCTTTGTCTAGCTTCAGCACGCTTTCTTGCTTCACGCTCACGCTTCATTTGTTCTTCACGTTCTAATTGTTCCTTTTTCCTTTGTTCAGCAAGTTGTTTCTGTTTCTTAATAAAAGAATGATAATTTGATTTTATTTTTTTGAATGGTGACTTTATTTTTCCTTTTAACTTAATAAATTCTTCAGCCCGTTTTTCAGCAGATTCTTTTGCAGCTCTCTCAGATTCTCTAATATACCTCTGTCTTTCAAGTTCTGCTTTTTGTTTAACTTCGTTCCGTTCTCTCTCAGCTTCAGCTCTTCTTCTTGCTTCAGCTCTTTTACGTGATTCAATCTGTCTCTGTCTTTCTTCCACTGCTTCTTTTCTCTGTCTTTCAATCTCACTCTTTTTTCTAGCGTCAGCCCTTCTCTGTGCATCAATCTGTTTTTTGTGCTCTTCCTCTATTTCAGCTTGTTTTTCAGCCCTTCTTTTCGCGAGTTGTTTTTGTTTGGTAATAAAAGAATTATAATTTGATTTTATATTTACGAACGGTGAAATTATTTCTTTCTTGACATTTGCAACACTCTTTTTGAATTTTTCAGCGTCTTTTCTTGCAGCTTCAGCAGCCCTTCTCTGTGCAAGCTCATGTTCTCTTTTTGCTTCAGCTTCGCGTCTCTTACGTTCTTCTTCAGCAACTTTTCTTGCTTGTTCAGCTTCAGCATGTCTTCTTTCTTCTACTCTACGTCTTTCTTCCACTGCTTCTTTTCTCTGTCTTTCAATATCAGCTCTTCTTCTTGCTTCAGCAGCTTCTCTTGCTTTCTGCCCATCAATTCTTTTCTTCAATTCCTCTTTACGTTTAAGCTCGATTTCTCTCTGCTGAGCAATAATCATGCGCTGCCTTTCTTCATCTTGCTTTTTTCTTGCAGTTTCGGCAGCTATCATGCGTTTTTTGTTTTCAGCTTCTGCTTCTTGCTGCTTTTTTATCCAATTAGCATAACTTGATTGTAATTTTTGAGCAAGGATGTCACCCATCTTTTTTTCGGGTGGTCTATGTACTTGTTCAATAATAGGTCTACGACGGTATTCAACTAAAAGTTGCATTTCTTCACGAGCTAGCTTAAGAGCAAAAACTAATACTGCAAGAAGTAAGAAGAATACACCAAAGAATGCCATTACTATCAGTTCTATTAAAGGAATGTCTATGCCAAATACGTATACCATTAATACCTCACCATTACTCTATATCTAAAAGTCTCCTTTTTTAAATGTTTTACTTATAAGCTAAACCTCTAAAATAAGCCGAAAAGTGGTTTTTTCACAGGTTTTTGGGTTAAATCAATATTACCATTTGCTTCTGCGATTAAATTAAGATTATCATAAACCTTTATGTGCATATCATAGACTTTTCCACCTATGCTATTTGCAAAGTGATATCTCTGTGCAATTATAAGTTTGCCATTGCTATCCATTGTGTATGGTCCGAAATAATCAAATATTAGTGTTTCTTTTCCATTACTTAAACTGAATTCTATGGTTATGCTATTTGAATTTGCAATGTTCTTGTCGTTTACAATCATGTAGATATCAGATAATTCCGTATCTTGGTGGTAATCTCCAAATATAGCTGCCTTCGGCTTGCTTATGTTTACAATTATTGTGTCATTGTATAATTTCTTGCCGTTTGAAAATATTGACAAGCTTAAGTTCTGCGAATCATTCTTTGTCAATGGAGCTATTAATTTTAGAGGTAACTTAACGCTTTCATTTGGACCTAGCTTGTCTACTGATCCAAGATAATCAATCTCCCATTTCATAAGCCTTGGATTGATTACATCACTGAAAATACTCCAGCCAGTCAATTCTTCCATGTTCCAGCCTACTCTATTTGGATAATTTATTGGCTGTGGAGTCTCGTTTACTGCTTCATGCGCAACAACAATAGTTATGTTTGTGATTGTTGCAAATGTAGGATTCTTGAGCATGTATACAAATTCTTCTGGCTCAAGTGTTGGTATAACTAATTCTCCTGGGAGTATAGTTACGTTCGTTGGTGTTACATTCGTAACATTAGTCGGAGGTGTAACATTAATTGTTATGTTTGGAGGTAGTCCGCCTGCGCCACCTCCTGATGGAGGTGGTGTTATAGTCACAGCAACATCAAACATCCATTCTTCAGAAACATTTGAATTGCTTGCTACATCAGCACAATTTACTTTCCAATCATAATGTCCATTAGTGAATGTAAGCTCAAATATTTGGGTAATATTCTTGGTTATTGTTGTGTCTACTGCAACAGATGCATTATCTATGTAAAGTACACAGTTTGCTATGTTGCTAGTTACATCAGTAACATTGTAGCTGAGTGTTACTGGATTATTTGTTAAAGTCGTTGCATTAATAGGACTGATAAGAGTAACTAGTGGCTGAACTGTATCAATTGTGGCATTTCTTGTATTAGTCGAATTATAATTTCCTAGAGCATCATAAGCAGTTGCATTGAAGTAATATATTCCATCAGGCAGACCAGTGAAGTTTACAAAGAAGTTTGCAGATAGACTTGTTGTATTGTTTACTAAGTCAGTGGCATTGTATAAGTAAATGGTCGTGTTTGCAAAGTGCAGATCAGATGCGCTCACATTTACCAATATGTAATTTCTATTGGATGTTGAACCAGATGTCTCTGTTGGAGAAACAAACTGTATCAATGGTTTTGTTGTATCAATAGTAAATGTGATACTTGTCGAGTTCAAGTTTCCAGCACTGTCATTAGCATATACAAAGATTGTATTAACACCTTCAGCAAATGTCACATTTGTCGGACTAATGTATGTGGCGTTCGTTCCATTCCAATTATACCAGACATTATTTCCATCAGAACTTATGTTAACAAGAATTGTTGCATTACCATAAGTTGTGTTTGCTGGGCTCACTATGGACACTGATGGCGGAACTGTATCTATTGTTATGTTTCTTGTTTCAGTATAATTCAAGTTTCCAGCGTAATCGTAAACAGTAACGTTGTAATAATAAATTCCATCAACAAAACCTGTCCAATTTATCATATTTGGATATGTCGTGTAAGTTGTGTTGTTAACTAGAGATGTATTATACAAGTAATATGTGAAGTTCTTCAAATTAGTTTCAATAATCGAAACATTTGCAATAATCCAATCTCTGTTTACATAAACTCCAGATGTATTTGTTGGAGCACCGAAACTTATTTTCGGAACAGTTGTATCAACATATACGTATCTCGTTAAGGTCTGATTCACGTTCTGAGCAGTATCATTAATCCAAGCGTAGAAGTTATATGTCCCATCAATCAGACTGCTCTTGTTAGACCAGTACAAGTCTACAGAATTGCTTTGGAATGTTTCTGGAGCGCCATTCCAATATAATTTAACTGTGTCCTTGTGCAGATCCGAAGCTGTGACATTCACAAATATCCAGTTTCTATTATACCAAGTATTATTTTGGTCTGTGTTTGAATTATAATAGATTAATGGTTTGACTGTGTCAACTGTGAAATAAATAGAATTGTTCATACCCCAATTTCCTATGGTGTCATTACCGTACACATACAATTGGTAAGTTCCATCTGCCACATTTAATGTTGAATTTATACTAATTGTTACATTTGTACCATTGTAGTTAACAATCCAAGTGTCTATTTCTTTGTTGGCAGTTGCATTGAACCATATTGTGCTTGTGTTGTATGTTTGGTTAAGTGGAGACAATACTGTTATGACCGGGCTTGTTGTATCAATTGTAACATTTCTGATTTCAGTTGAATTGCTGTTGTTTGCATAATCAAAAGCAACTGCGCGTAAATAGTAGAAACCATCGCTCAAGCCAGTAAAGTTAGCAAATAAATTAGAAGTATTACCTGTTTGTGAATTGATCAAATGTGTTGTATTACGAAGCTCGATAGTTATATTTGCTAGGTTTATGTCATAAGCACTAACATTTGCAAAAATATAAGTCTCTGACTGTGTTCCTGCCACTGTAGTTGGATTAACAAACTGGACAAGTGGCTTGACTGTATCTAAAGTAACAGTTCTGGTTGATGTCCCATTGCTATTAGTTGCTGTATCATTGCACCATCCATAGAATGTATATGTTCCATCTCCAAGTGATGTTTGGTTCTCCCAGAACACATCTCCTGAATTATTATCGAATGTTTCATTAGTTCCATTCCAGTTGAATATTACCGT
>Ga0315276_10001548_pt1 | contig 20650 bp, 18 predicted proteins | sample YL17G05_0_MG_FD_204542 | JGI IMG/M metagenome (GOLD analysis project Ga0315276, IMG submission 204542) | Sediment microbial communities from Yellowstone Lake, YNP, Wyoming, USA - YL17G05_0 | ecosystem: Environmental > Aquatic > Freshwater > Lake > Sediment | place: USA: Wyoming | collected... | reverse complement strand
TTGTCGGACCGACCGCCGGTCTCGAATTCCTGGCCGGGTACCTGATCGAGAAAGCGCTGTCGGTTGACAACATCTTTGTGTTCCTGGTGATCTTCTCCTACTTCGGCGTCCCACCGCACTACCAGCACAAGGTCCTTTTCTGGGGGGTGCTCGGCGCTCTCATCATGCGTTCGATCTTCATCGCCCTCGGGACGACGCTGATCGCGCGGTTCGACTGGATCCTCTACCTCTTCGGCCTGATCCTGGTCGTGAGCGGCTGGAAGATGATGTTCCAGAAAGAGGTGGAAGTCCATCCCGACAAGAACTACTTCATCCGGCTTGCCCGCCGTCTCTTCCCGGTCGCGCAGGGATACGACACGCCGGCGTTTTTCATCCGCAAAGCGGGGAAGCTCCACATCACGCCCCTCCTCCTTGTCCTGATCACCGTGGAAACGACCGATGTTGTCTTCGCCGTTGATTCAATCCCGGCGGTTTTCGGCGTCACACGCGACCCGTTCATCGTCTACTCCTCGAATGTCTTCGCGATCCTCGGGCTCCGCGCGCTGTATTTCCTCCTGGCGGGGATGATGAACTCGTTTGAGTACCTCAGCTACGGGCTCTCTCTGGTGCTGATATTCATCGGCCTGAAGATGCTTGCGGAGGGGTTCGTCCACATCCCGATCGGCGTTTCGTTGCTCGTGGTGGGGGGAATACTCGCGATCTCGGTGGCCGCGTCGCTCCTCCGGAACCGCAGGAGGAAGGGGGGGGCCTGATGTCCCACGTGCACCTGGTCATGACCCGGATGTTCGCATGGTGTGTCCTCGGTGCCGCTGTCGCATCCCTGCTCGGCGCCACGGTTCCGGCGGCCGCTCAACAGAGGGCACGCATCGATTCGCTGGTCGCCCGCGGCGACAGCGCGCTCGCCCTCGGCAATGCCGCGGAGGCGCGATCGTTGTACGAAGCGGCCCTGGATATTGACGACCACGCACGCAACGCGCTGCTCGGGTGCGGGAGGGCGTTGCTCGCCCTCGATCTCTGGGGGGACGCGAAGGACTGCTTCACCTCGATCCTAAAGAGGGATTCCTCCGACATCACCGCGCACTACGAGGCGGGGATCGCCTACCGCGAAACGGGAAAGACCAAGGCGTGGATCCTCCGCAACTTTGACTGGGGCACATCGCGCGACGAGTTCTTCTGGGTGATGCGGCATGATTCCTCCTTTGATGATGTGCTGTATCAATATGCGCGGTTGCTCGAGTGCCGGAAGGAATACCCGCGGGCAATCGCCGCCGGGCATGCACAGATCGTCAAGCGTCCGGATCTCCCCGGAGCGGGGATCGGACTCTACCGGCTCTACCGGTCCTTTGTCGCCAACGACCGCGCCTCTGCTATCGAATGGCTCCGGGGGCAGGGGACACCGATCGCGACGCTCTTCCTTGCCGATGCGCTCAGGCGCGAGAACAGGCTCGACGAGGCGGAAGAGATGCTCGACAGCCTGCTTGCTTCCGGCACCGTGCCACAAACCCAATCGATCTTCCTCTCCCTCGCCCGCATCGATGCAAAGCGGGACAGCCTTCATGCCGCCGAAGTGCATTTCTGGGAAGCCGTCGACGCGATTGGTACGCGCCTCGGCGCGGACCTCGTGGAGGAAGACCTGAAATACCTCGTGAGCGATGAGGAGATGGCACGATTCAGTCGGACGGATTTGCCGAAGCACGCTGCAGCATTCTTTCACGGTTTCTGGGATGCGCGCAACCCTGCGGCGTCGGGGGCGTCCAATGTCCGCATCGGCGAACATTACCGGCGGCTCGTCTACGCGGAAGAGAACTTTGAATACACAGGCTTCCGGACGGGTTTCAACAACCCCGATCAATACAGGGAGCTCAGGTTCCCGAAATCCTACCGGCTGAACCAGGAGTTCAACGACAAAGGATTGATCTACATACGTCACGGCGGGCCGGACAATCTCGAACGCGCCGCCCAGCCGACCGAACCAGGGGAATCGTGGCTCTACGAGGCGACCGGCGAGACACCCCGGCGCATATTTCACTTTCAGAGGATGAATGCGACGGGAAACAACTGGAGGCTGATCCCGTATCCCCAGGACGTCGCGCTCCTCAGCGTCCTGACGACCTGGGATGTGAAGTTCGGAGACCTGCTCCGCAACGATCCCTCGGTACGGGCGAGGATGAGGGACGAAATCATCGAGCAGTCGCGCGAGACCGTCGGGGAGGCGCTGGCGACCGATGAGCACACGTGGAAGAAGGAAGTGACGGCGTTCCAATTTCCCTTCTCCATCGACGCGTTCAGAAGCGCCGGTCCCAAATCGCTCATCGACATCAGCTACGCGATCCCGCTCGCGTCGCTTTCCGCCGGCATGTCCACCCCGGGCCGGCCGATCCCTGCGGAGATCGGCCTTGCGATCCGCAGCCTGAGCGGTCAGTCAACGGTGACGAGGCTTGACACCATCACCGTGCCCCCGGAGGAAGAGGGTACGAGAGACGTTTACATGAGCCTGTACCGTTATCTGGTCCCGCCGGACGCATATTCCATCGCCATGCACGTGCGCCCCCTGGAGGGGAACTCCTTCGGCAAATGGAAGGCGGAGAAGACGATTCCCCGGCTGACCTCCGAGCTTGCACTCAGCGACATACAGTTTCTTCTTCCTTCCAGCTTAAAGACAACGCTGGAAATCGACGGCGTGAAGGTTGTTCCGAGTCCGTTCAGCGAGTATGCAAACACCGCTCCGCTCTATACCTACTTTCACGTCTATGACCTGATCAAAGACGCCGACGGGAAAACGTCGTATGCCGTCCGTTATCTCCTCACCCCAGCACCCGAAGGGAAGCCGCTGCCGGACATCGATCCCGAGAACCCCGGGGAGAAAACGATTCTGCTTGCTGAAAAGAAGCGTGACGGGAATGAGGAGCGGGGGGCCGAATTCGGGACGCTGGATCTGGGAAACGTGAAGGCGGGGAGGTATCTCCTGACGATCGCGGTGAAAGACCGGAACCGGGTCCAGACCGTCATGGGGCGGAGGACGCTGGTCGTCTTTGAGCCGTGAAACGGTAAGAGTACCTCCCCGCCATAATCGATTGACAAATAGCCGAACGTCAGTTGACTATAGTCAATGCAACGGATAATAGCACTTCGTGATCGATGCACCACATGTGCGGGGAAGGGAATTCTCAACTCTCCGCGGTGATCCGAGCGAGAAGCGACCGGATGATCAGAGCGGTCGCTCCCCACACCGTGTGGTTCCCCCATTCGTAAAACCAGATCTCCCTTGGCTCGCCCAGGACTTCTCTCCACTCAGTTCTCCCGTGCGCCGGATCGCGGAAGAAGTCGAGCGGGACAGTGAAAGCCTCGTCGACTTCCATGGGGTTGGGAATCAACGGCGGTACTCCCCGGAGCAGGCCGACGACCGGTGTGATGACGAATCCGGTCGGCGTCATCAGATCGTCAAGGACTCCCATCACCTCCACCTGGAGGGGCGAAATCCCCAGCTCCTCGTGCGCTTCCCTGAGCGCAGTCTGAACGGGATCGGCATCTTTCTCGTCTGCCACCCCTCCCGGAAACGATATCTGTCCCTTGTGTGTTTCAACCGCCTCCGTGCGCCTGGTCAGCAGCAGATCCGTCCCCTCCGGCGTGACGATGAGAGGAACAAGGACGGCAGCCTTGCGGAATCCCTCCGGAGCCGTCATCCTCCTAGCGGGAAAAGAGAGGGTCTGCTTGAGAACGACGAGGAACTCTGCTGGATCCAGGGGGGGCATGCCGTTAAGATAGTGAACCGGGAGGCTATCCGCAAAAGAGGACGTTGATTCTCCCTGGGTGCATCGGTATATTAGCTCTTGAAGGAGAGATCCGTCTCGCCCCCCCGGGATGACAGGCGGCATCATATAAGAAGAGAGCGGAAGAAGACCCTCACACATCACAAAGACCATGAAAGAACTTGACATAGCAATAAAGGGTATGACGTGCCAGCATTGCGCCGTGACCGTGAAAGAGGAACTCTCGAAGCTTCCCGGCGTCGTTGTGAAAGAAGTACGTGTCGGCTCCGCCCGCATCACCTACGATGAAGCGAAGGTATCCCCGGCCCGGATCACAAGCGCGGTCGAAGAGGCCGGGTATACGGTCTCTTCATGAGACGGGCCCACCCTTCCGTGAGAGCCGTTCTCGGCGAGCTTCGCGCGCAGCGAAATCCCCGGAACGTCGAAGGGATGGCACGCTATGGCATCAACCCGCGCGGGACTCTCGGTGTGCCGATGCCGCGTCTCCGCACCATGGGAAGAAGCATGGGGAAAGATCATTCCCTCGCTCTGGCGCTCTGGCGCTCGGGGATCCACGAAGCGCGCATACTTGCCAGCCTGGTGGATGATCCTGCCCGGGTGACGAACCGGCAGATGGATGCATGGGCGGGGCAATTCGATTCGTGGGATGTGTGTGACCAGGTGTGTCAGAACCTTTTCGAGGATATCCCGACGGCCTACGACAAGGCGCTTCAGTGGAGCCGGTCGGAGAAGGATTTTGTGAAGCGGGCCGGCTTCGTGCTCATGGCGCGCCTCGCAGTGAGCGACCGGTTTGCTCCGGACTCGAAATTCGGCGCGTTTCTGCCGGCGATCGTCCGCGGGTCGGTCGATGACCGTACGTATGTGCGGAAGGCTGTCAACTGGGCCCTCCGGCAGATCGGCAAACGGAACCCGGCGCTCCACGTTGCGGCCCTCCGTTGTTCGCGAGAGCTGGCCGGGAGGACGTCGCCATCGGCGCGGTGGATCGGACGCGATGCGCTCCGTGAGCTGGAGCTCCCCTCGGTGCGGGGGCGGATAGAAAGGAAGAGGAGGGGGACAAGAAGATGAACGAAGACCTGGTACAGACGCTGGGTGTCGAGGGGATGACCTGCGCGAGCTGCGTTGCGCGGGTAGAAAGAGCGTTGAGAAAAACGGAGGGGGTTTCGAACGCGACCGTCAATCTTGCGACAGAGAAAGCGACGATCTCCTTCAATCCGGCGCGCGTCTCACTTGACCGGCTCCGGAGGTCGGTCGCCGATGCCGGATACACGCTGATCGTCGCCGTTCCCGAGAAGGGGGATGACCCGGGGAGACTCCTGACCGTCCGGGCTCTGAAACGGGATCTTATTCTGAGCGCGTCCCTTGCCCTCCCCATTATGTTGCTCAGCATGATCGGCATGGCCGACCGGCTGCCATTGCGCATGGAGGATATCAACAGGATCCTCCTCGTTCTGGCCACACCGGTCATGTTCATCCCGGGACGGCGGTTCTTCGCGGGGTTCTGGATGAAGGCAAGACACCTTTCGGCCGACATGAACATGCTTGCGGCAGTCGGGACCGGATCAGCCTACGCGTACAGCACCGCAGCAGTTCTGTTCCCCGCCTGGTCCGGCATGGCCGGGACGGGTCATGTCTATTTTGACACCGCGTCGACCATCATCACGCTGATACTCTTTGGCAGGTACCTCGAGGCGCGGGCGAAGTACCGCACCTCAGACGCCATCCGCTCACTCCTGGGGCTTCAACCGAGAACGGCTCGTGTGATTGGTGACGGCGGGGAAACGGAGACGCCGATCGACGAGGTGGTCGTCGGCGACACGCTGATGGTCCGTCCCGGCGAACGGATTCCGGTGGACGCTCTAGTCACGAAGGGATCGAGCACCGTCGATGAATCGATGGTCACCGGTGAAAGTCTGCCGGTGGAGAAGGTGACAGGGGACAGGGTGATCGGCGGCACGGTCAACCGCAACGGGAGCGTGGAGTTGTGCGCGACGGCGGTCGGCGCCGGGACCGTGCTGGCCCGGATCGTCGCGCTGGTCGAAGAGGCCCAGGGGTCGAAGGCCCCCGTGCAGGCACTCGCAGACCGGATCGCCGCGGTGTTCGTCCCCGCGCTTATGGTGATTGCGGTTCTGACTTTTCTCCTCTGGTACGTCGCGGCGGACGCACCCTTCACGCAGGCGCTGGTGAACTTCATCGCCGTGTTGATCATCGCGTGCCCCTGCGCACTCGGGCTGGCGACGCCGACCGCAATCATGGTGGGAACAGGCGTCGCTGCATCCCACGGCATCCTGATCCGGAACGCGAAGAGCCTGGAGCGTGCCCGGTCGGTGACGACGGTCGTTCTCGACAAAACCGGTACCATCACCGAGGGGAGGCCCGCCGTGACCGATATCCTCCCGGCCGGGGGGATGACACGTGATGAACTCCTGCGCCTGGCCGCCGCGGCGGAACGGCCGTCGGAACATCCGTTCGCGGAGGCGATCGTGGAGCACGCCCGGACGCTGCATATCGGCGAAGCGGGAGTGGAGGCATTTCAGTCGTTCACGGGGCGCGGTGTTTCCGCGGTTGTGGAATCGGCGAAGGTGGTTGCGGGCAATGCAGCGTTGATGGCGGAGACCGGGGTCGACATTCAGGAGATGGCTCCTTCGGCGGCCAGGCTCACCGGGGCGGGGATCACCGTCCTGTTTGTCAGCGTGAACGGCCGGCTCGCGGGTCTGATCGGCGTTGCCGACAGGATCAAAGCTTCTTCTTCGGCGGCGGTGGAGGCCCTCCGCCGCATGCACATCGATGTCATCATGCTGACGGGAGATCATGAGACGGCCGCCGGCGGTATCGCGGCCCAGGCGGGGATCGACCATTTAATTGCGGAGGTCCTCCCGGCCGGCAAGGTGGCGTTTATCAGGAAGCTGCAGGCGGAAGGGAAAACGGTGGCGATGGTCGGAGACGGCGTCAACGACGCTCCCGCGCTCGCCCAGGCTGATCTGGGCATCGCCCTGGGGACCGGGACCGACATTGCGATGCAGGCAGCGGACATCACCTTGATGAAAGGGGACCTGGCCGGGGTGGCTCAGGCGATCGCGCTTTCTTCCCGAACGCTGAGGATCATCCGGCAGAATCTCTTCTGGGCATTCTTCTATAACCTGGTCGGGATCCCGCTGGCCGCGCTCGGCTTGCTCAATCCGGTGATCGCCGCCGGTGCCATGGCGTTCAGTTCCGTCAGCGTTGTGAGCAACTCACTCCGGCTCCGCCGGTACACGCCATGAGCTCCCCTGTCATGACGATTGACGTTGCTCACCCGCCGAGGGGACCCGCGGTCGTTGAGGAGGACATCCTGGATGCCTGGACGGCGGTCAGAAACTCCCCGCAGGTGAGAATACTTAAGGTCATCCACGGCTACGGCAGCAGCGGAGTGGGGGGGGCGACCCGCGACACGGTCCGGAATTGGGCCTACGTGAACCGCGGTAAATTCCGTGCCGTGATCCACGGAGAGGACTATGCCCTCCTTGATCCTGCCACCGACGCTATGCGAAGGGAGGCAGGAGGGTATCCTGACACCGATCTGTCTGCGAGGAATCCTGGCGTGACGGTCATCTGGGTCAAGTGAGCAAAATCATTCTCCTGCTCACTAGTCTCCGGCCTTTCCAGCGAGTCTTGGTAAAATAGAAAAGGCCTCACTTTCGTGGTGGTGTAGATATCCGTATGTTCCGGATAACCAAAGTGACATCTCACCGACGAAAGGAGGCCTGTATGCGTATCCAAAAGGTACGACGAAGTTTTGACAGTGGCAAGTCCGCGATCATGTACGATCACTACGTCGCCATTGACTGGTCCCTGAAGACTATGGCCATCGGGCATATGTCGCGCCGTGATGATCATCCCCGGGTCTTCGAGCGTCCGGCCGAGCTGAAGGAGCTGAAGGAGTACCTCGGGTCGATCAAGGGGCGCAAGATCATTACGTTGGAGGAATCAGGACCTGCGCACTGGCTATACCTGGAGTTATTGGACAATGCGGATCGGATTGTGATCTGTGATCCATTCCACAACAGGCTGCTATGCCATGGACCGAAGACGGATAAGATCGACGCGGGAAAGCTCTGTGAGCTGCTCCGGGCTGGTCTACTCAAGGAGGTCTACCACAGCGACAATGGATTGTACGAACTGAGGACCCTGGTAAGCGCATATCAGGATGTTGTCTCTGCCGGAGTCCGCGCCCTGAACCAGAAGAAAGCCCTCACACTGGGCCACCGGGACAACGGGAAGAGCGCCTCCTTTATTGGCGAGATTCTCCAGGAGAACATTGATCTCTATCGGCGCAGCAAACATCAGTACGAGCGGCGTCTCGACGATGTGGCCCGGCGCAACCAGCTGGTACGCTTCCAGAGGGAGATTGACGGGATCGGTACGATTGGAGCGGTGAGGATCCTGGCCACTGTGGTGGATGCCAGGCGCTTTCCCTGTGCAGGGAAGTACCTCAGCTACTGCGGGCTCGTCACCCATGAGAAGCTTAGTGGCGGCCGCAGCTACGGTCGGCGAAAGCCACGGTACAGCAGAGTCCTGAAGTCCGTCTACAAGACTGCTGCCATTGCTGCGCTCCAGGGTGCGAACCCGATGCGGGAATACTACGATCATCTCCTGGCTCAGGGTGTAGCCGAGCACAACGCACGCCACGCCGTTGCCCGTCACATCGCACGGATCAGTTACGGGATGTTGAAGAGTAGCACACGCTACGAACCATATCGTTGGAGGGGCAAGGTACAGAAGGCCATATAGAAGAGCCTATCATAATGCAGCCGCACGCTTCTCTGGTGTGAGAGCAGCCCCGTGTGAATCTGAGAGATCCCTGCTCATGGACGGGTCTTCAGAGTTGGAGGGAGAGTTCAAAAAAGTCAATGCGCGCCTTATCTGCTTTGCAGAAGAGGCAGACGACAGTGTCTTGGTTAACCCCCTCCCGTGTATACTCGAATTTGCCGTAGCCCGCAAGAGAGCTCAGATAGTTGAATAGAACACGCACCCGCGCAAAGAAAGACGCTCCAACAACAGGGAGACGAGTCTAAACATTGCGCTCAACCACGGAAGTGTGGCGGAATGTCAGAAAACGACGCCTTTGCTTCGCTGATGGTGAAGTATTTTCTCTTGACATTCTTTTCTATAGTTGACTTTTGTCACAAATCTTCTGTAGTTATGTTGCTATAATGTGCGTGTATTACACCAGGAGCGGCCACGAACATGGCGATACAACTACTCTATGCTGACGATGAGCCTGCGTTGAGGGAGCTGGTTCAGACCCATCTCAGCCTGGAGGGATTCGAGGTCGAAACGGCCAACGACGGTCTGGAAGCGATCAATCTTCTTTCAAAGAAAGCCTACGATCTCGTCCTGCTGGATGTCCACATGCCGAAGATGGACGGCCTGGAAGTGCTCAAATATATGAAGCTGCACAAGATCCGGTCACGCCTGATCATGCTCACAGGCGACGGGGATCCCCACCTGGTTAGTCAATGCGCCAAGTACGGCGCCACCGATTACCTGACCAAGCCGTACAATTACCACGAGCTCGTCGAAGCGATCGATCGGGCCCTCTCCGAAGACAAATCCTCCAAATGACGGCGCGGCTGCACGCACGCCCCCCGCTCCTACGTCACGCCTTCCCGGTCTGCCCCCAGCAGCTCCTGATAGATTGACTCCAGACGTTCCATTTGTATCCGCCGGTCAAAGAGACGGAGCACGCGTTGGCGTCCTGCCTTTCCTAATCGGACCCTCATCGCGGGGTCGTCGATGAGCCGTGTGAGAGCCGTCGCCAGTTCGGCCGAGTCCCGCGGATGGACGTAAAGTCCGGTTTCACCGTCGACCACAATATCCAAAACCCCGTCGCAGTTGGTTGACACAACAGGTCGTTCCATTGCCATCGCTTCGATCAGCACGACACCGAAGGATTCCGCATGCGAGGGGAAAGCGAAGACATCAAATGACGCCATGACATCGGCGATATCGCGCCGGAATCCGGCGAAGGAAACCACGCCGTCGAGGTTCATCGACCTGCAGAGCTGGCGGATGCCTTTTGCGTACTCCTCTTCACCCGCGCTTGCCTCGCCGACGACAAGAAAGCGTGTGTGCGGACGCGCACGTCCGATGGCCGAAGCCGCGTTGATCAGCTCCTCGTGTCCTTTTCCCGGCGAAAACCGCCCCACAAATCCCACCACAACGACGTCGTCCGTGTAGCCGAATTCTTCCCTCACCCTTCGCCGGTCCGCCTGTGCGGGTGAAAACCGCTCCGTGTCGATCGCGTCGTGCAGGGTGAGGACCCGGTCGGGGTTCATCGGGGTTGTATCGAGGACATTGGTGTGGATCACCTCGGAAATGGCCAGAACCCTGCTGACGCCAGCGTAGGTGTAGCGATGAAAGGGATCCCTCTTGCTGAGATACGATCCCACCCGCTTGCTCAGCACGACGCGTGGCGAGAGCCACGAAAGATCGGCGGCCGGGACGACCGTCGAGAGGTCCTTCGAGAGCTGGCAGTGAACGATCCGGATTCCGTGGGCTCTGATGAAGCGCGATAGGGCCCAGACGGCAGAGGGGCGGAAATAGCCCGTGATGTCGAAGGTGACGACCCGGAGCCCGAGCAACTCTGCCTCACGTGCCAGGCGGCTTCCGGCGCAGCATGCGATCCAGACTGTGTGGGCGCGCCGGTGGAGCTGTGCGGTCATCTCCAGCGCCTGGAGTTCGAGTCCGCCCCAGGAGCGGGAAAAACAGGTCTGCAGAATGGGAATGCCGGTCATGGAGGGTTGAGGATGTGCTTCACCAAAGTACGCAATTCTCCTCCAACGCACAATGATTGATTCGGTCCCCCCTTTGGCATCATCAGACCATGAACACCATAGTCGTTTTCGTCGGCGGAGGGATCGGGGCGGTGGCACGGTATCTTCTCCAGGGGTAGGTCTATCGTGTCTCGGGAACGGACTTTCCGTACGGCACGCTGGTGGTCAACGTCGTGGGGTCGTTTGTCATCGGCGTGCTGATGACCGCCTTTGAGGAACGGTTCACGGCGGCCCCGGGGCTCAGAGTATTTCTGACGATCGGTATCTTGGGCGGGTTCACGACCTTTGCCTCGTTCAGCTACGAGACGATGGCTCTGGTCCGGGAGGGGGATCTGCTTGCCGGTGGCGCCAATCTGGCGGCGACGGTGGTAACCTGTCTGGGCACCACCTGGGTCGGAATGATAATCGGACGGTACGTGTAACGGCATGATGAGAGGATGCACATGAAACTGGAAGGCGAAAGGAAACTGCTGCGCGTGTTCCTGGGGGAAGCGGACAGGGTCGACGGCCGGACGGTGTACGAAACAATCGTCCGGAAGGCCCGGGAAGCGGGAATGGCTGGGGCGACCGTGCTCCGGGGCATCGAGGGATTCGGCGCAAGAAGCCGGATTCACACGGCGAAGATACTGCGCCTGTCCGAGGATCTGCCGATCGTTGTCGAGATCGTCGACACGGAAGAAAAGATCACGGCCTTCCTGCCAGTGGTTGACGAACTGTTGACGAGGAGTGCGGGGGGCGGGTTGATCACGCTGGAAAAGGCGGAGGTCATCCGCTACACGCCGGGGGGAGCGGCGGGAGCCGCGTAGCGGCAGGAGCCGTGCAGCGGCAGGAGCCGTGCAGCGGCAGGAGCCGCGTACCGGCCCCTGCCGCTCCGGTCTTTATCGCTGGCTCAGCATGACCACGTCGCGCTTCGGCTGACCGAGGTAGATCTGCCGCGGGCGCGCAATCTTCTGATCCTCATCGAGAAGCATCTCCTGCCACTGAGAGAGCCAGCCCGACATGCGCCCGATGGCGAAGAGCACGGGGAACATGTCCACGGGGAATTTCAGCGCCTGGTAGATGAGGCCGGAATAGAAGTCCACGTTGGGATAGAGTTTCCGTTTGATGAAGTAGTCGTCCTGCAGCGCGATCCGTTCGAGTTCAAGAGCGATGTCGAGTTTCGGATTGCGGCCGGTCACTTCGAAAACCTGGTCGGCGAGCTTCTTGATGATCGTCGCCCGGGGATCGAAGTTCTTGTACACGCGGTGGCCGAATCCCATCAGGCGTCCGCGACCCTCCTTCACCTCCTTGATGAACGCCGGGATGTTGTTGATGCTGCCGATATGGTCGAGCATGCGGAGGACTTCCTCGTTGGCGCCGCCGTGGAGCGGGCCGTAGAGGGCCGCCGATGCCGCCGCCGCCGCGCTGAATGGATCTACTTTTGAGCTCCCCACGCCGCGCATCGCGGAGGTGCTGCAATTCTGCTCGTGGTCGGCGTGGAGGATGAACAGCGTGTCGAGAGCCTTCGCCAGGACCGGGTCCGGCTTGTACTTCGGCTCGGCCATTTTGAACATCATGCTGAGGAAATCCCCGGCGTATTCGAGGTCATTGTCAGGGTGGACGTAGGGCATGCCTGCGCTGTGGCGGTAGGCATAGGCAGCGAGTGTGGGCGCCTTCCCGAGGAGCCGGTAGATCGTCAGCTTCCGTTCTTCGGGGTTGGTGATGCGCTTCGCGCTGGGGTAAAACGTCGAGAGGGCCGCGACGGCGCTGACGAACATCCCCATCGGGTGCGCGTCGTAATGAAAGCCGTCCATGAACTTCTTGATGTTTTCATGGACGAACGTGTGCACCGTGATGTGGTTGGTCCAGTCTTCGAGCTCCCCCTTCGTGGGCAGCTCTCCGTTGACCAGAAGGTACGCGACCTCGAGATAGTTGCATTTCTCGGCGAGTTGTTCGATCGGGTAGCCCCGGTACCGGAGGATACCCTTATCGCCGTCGATAAACGTGATGGTGCTCTTGCATGCCGCGGTATTCATGAAGGCGGGGTCGTAGGTCATCATCCCGAAATCGTCCTCCTTCACTTTAATCTGGCGGAGGTCGATCGCCTTGATCGTCTCGTTTTCGATCGGGAGATCGTACACTTTTCCCGTGCGGTTGTCGGTGATCGTGAGCGTGTCGGATGGCGCGCTCTTCTTGGCATCAGCGGCTGGCGGCATAATGATGCTCCTTTGTCATTCGGTGGACGATCGGTGAAGCAGGACGTGCTTCTCTGCGCAAAGACCGGTGGAAGGAACGGGACACTTCTGGAGGAAAATGCGGGAGAGGCGACTCTCGTACTGCTGGATTGGTGAGAACGGTACTCTGCAAATGTAGCAATTAGGAGGAGATAATTCAAGAGGGGGAGGATAGAAACTACGCCGGCGATCTGTCCGGGCCGCACGGCAATGTTGCTTTTCACCGCATGGTTTGCTATGTTCGGGATGAATTTGCGGCCGCACCGTGCGGCGCGCCTCTGCCCTCCCTCACACCGGCGACCGTGGTCACGCAATTCCCGCGCGGACCAGGCCGCATCGACCCGATGCGCACGTACACCCTGAACGAAATACGGCAGTGTTTCTCGACGTCGACGGACTTCAATGAAATTTTCGATGTTTTCCAGTCCGCCCTTGCGCAACAGGTTGCCGATCTGGACCCCTACCGCTTCCTCTTCTGGAACCATTCACTGACCCCCGACGAAGTCCGTCTCTTCGGCGAAAAGCTGGCGGGCGAATTTCCTGCGCTTGCCTTCGATGTCTTTCTCTGGCTTGCGGGGATGTTCGAGGCGACCTACTCCTCGAGCGACAATCACGAACTCGCGGTCCATTATTACAGGAAGGCCGCCACGGTCAAACCCACCGCCGTGGAGCCCTATCTGAAAGTATGTGAATGTTACGATCCCGATCTGAGCATTCCACCGCTCGGCGGGCTCATTGATTTCGTCTTGAAGGGGCTGACCCGGGTCTCCGACCCGGTGCCTCTCTATCGGTGCCTGGCGGAGCTCTATGCATTTGCGGGCGACCCGAAGCAGAGCGACTACTACCGCCTCAAGGCGGGTGAACGCCGTGGGTCTGCGCCGGAGGGAAAGAATGCCGCCGAGTGAACGACGCGCCGGGAAGTTCCGCCGTGTCCTCGCGCAACGCCAGCCCGACCTCACCGTGGTGATGGAGAACATCCACGATCCGCACAATGTGAGCGCGGTGCTCCGCTCGTGCGATGCGGTGGGGGTCCTGTGCGTCGACCTCCTGTACAACGTGGAAAAGTTTCCACGCGTCGGAAGAAAAAGCTCCTCGAGCGCGAACAAGTGGCTCGAACGGCGATCGTACACCACCGTGGACGAGTGCTATGCTGCCCTGCGACAGGGGGGATTCCGCATCTATGCGACGCATCTCAGCGCGGGGGCGGTCTCGCTTTATGATCTCGACCTGACCGTGCCGGTGGCGCTCGTGCTGGGGAACGAACACCGGGGCGTTTCCGACGAGGCGGCGGAGAAGGCGGACGGCAATTTTCACATCCCGATGATGGGAATGATCCAGAGCCTGAACGTGAGCGTGGCGGCCGCCGTCTCGCTCTATGAAGCGCTCCGGCAACGCCTTGCCGCCGGCCGGTACGGGGGTCCCGGCATGCCGGCGGAGGAACTGGAGCTGCTGTTCCACAAATGGATCGAACGATGAGCGAACGATGAGCGGGTGCTTCGCCTTGCATTGACTCCAGGGAATACTTATATTCCATCGGGGCAACAAATTCGTTTATGTGACGTACAACGATAGTCACGGTGAACGAACGGACGGTCAAACTATGCAACAACAGCCGGAAAGTGTCGACTTCCTCAGCCAGAACATCATCCTCATCGGCGTTGTCGCCCTGGGGATCTTCGGCTACCTCGTGCTACTGATCAGGAAGCGATGGAAGAAGAACTTTCTGCACGACGTGGACGAAGCGGAGAAGAAGTAGCTCCTCTCCGCGCCTGTGTTGTCACAAGGTGGCCCCGGCCACCTTTTTTCTTTTTCCGCCGCACGAGCAATCACACATCGGGAGGATGCGCATGAACAGGACTCTCCGCTGGTCCGCCTGTGCCGCGGTGATCGCCATTCTCTCCTCTTCGCACGCTTCTCTTGCGGGACCCCACACCAGGGTCCGCCTCCTCGCCGATGCCAGGACGATCGTTCCCGGGGAACCGTTCACCGTCGGGATACTGATGACGATGCAGAAGGGCTGGCACACCTACTGGAAGAACCCGGGCGAAGCAGGACTCCCGACGAGCGTGTTGTGGACCGCACCTCCCGGGTTCACTCCGGGCGACATCCTCTGGCCCCTTCCGCACAAACTCATCGAAACCGGAGATGTGCTGACCTACGGCTATGCTGACGAGAACATGCTCCTGGTTCCCTTCAGGGTTCCCCCCACGGTCGCGCCGGGAACCAGCGTCACAATCTCCGCCAAGCTCGATTGGCTGGAGTGCGAGCACACCTGCGTCCCCGGTGAAGCGACGGTGAGGCTCACCCTTCCGGTGGGGGTGAAAGGAGGGGGAGGCGCTCATGAAGAGTTGTTTGCGAAATATCGCGGGCTCATCCCATCTCCGTATTCACCCGGGGGGGAGATCACGTTGACCACGGGCTTTGCGAAGAGTGCCATTGAGATCCGTCTCGCCCCGGCGGGCGCGGCGGGGTTGGTCATCGGGGGGGAAGGCGCGCCTGATTTCTTCCCTGAGCCTTTGAACGACGTCGTGATCGGGCGGATTCAAGTGTCGGTCGCTGCCGGTGTGGTGTCGATGAGAGTACCGCTGTCGGTCTATCAACCGGTGGCGGGGCCGCTGACGCTGCGCGGGGTTCTCCTTTATGCCATTGCGGGGAGCGTGCGGCGTGCCGAATCGGTCGAGGTGCGGCTTCCCCCCGAATTTTGCGCGACGCTCTCAACGGGAGGAGAAGCCCGGACCTCCCTTCTCGATCAAACCTTTGAAACGGGCCGGGGGATGCCGCCGGTGTACACGTTCTTCCTGTTTGCGCTGATAGGCGGACTTCTCCTGAACATCATGCCGTGCGTCCTCCCCGTGATCGCGCTGAAGGTGTTCGGCCTCGTCAGGATGGCGGGCGATCAACCGGCAAGAATCAAGCGGCTGGGGCTGTCCTTCTGCGCGGGGATCCTCGCCTCTTTTCTCGCCCTCGCCCTCGTCGTCATCCTGCTCCAGCTCGCGGGTCAACAGGTCGGATGGGGTTTCCAGTTCCAGGAACCGCTCTTCGTGATAGCGATGGCGGCGGTGGTGTTCGCCTTCGGCCTAAGCCTCTTTGGCGTCTTTGAGGTCCAGCTCCCCGGCGCGGCGGTGAGCGGCATCAGCTCGATGGTCACGCAGCAGCAGGGAGGGACGGGCTACGGGGCATCGTTTGCCGAGGGAGTCTTCGCGACGATTCTTGCGACCCCCTGCACGGCCCCCTTCCTCGGAAGCGCGCTCGGGTTCGCATTCTCCCAGCCCTGGTGGATGATCCTGCTGATCTTCGCGAGCGTCGCTCTTGGCATGTCGCTCCCCTACCTGATCCTCACGGCACGCCCCGCGTGGTTGCGCTACCTTCCCAGGCCGGGAGAGTGGATGGTCACCGCGAAACAATTCATGGGATTCCTGATGATGGCCACGCTTCTCTGGCTTCTCTACATCCTCGGGAAGCAACTGGGTATGGAAGCCGTGATCTGGACCGGAGCATTCCTGATTGCGGTGGGTATCGCCTGCTGGCTCGTCGGACGGTTTGCCACGCTCGCGGCGTCGCGCCCCAGGTCCCGCCTCACCTGGATTGCCGCCGTGGCGATCGTGGTGACCGGCTACGTTGTGTTTCTTGAATCGGCGCTCGACATTCGGTCACTGATCGCCGGGGTGCCCGCGGCGACGGAGGCAGTGCAGGGGGAGGGGATCACATGGACCCCCTTCACGCTCGCCGGACTGGAGGCGGATATCAGAGGAGACCGTCCCGTCTTCGTTGACTTCACCGCCGAATGGTGTCTGACATGCAAGGTCAACGAAAAAACCGTGCTCAATGACAGGACGGTCGTCGGAAAATTCAAGGAGCTCAATGTGCTTGCCGTCAAGGCGGACTGGACGAACCGGAACCCCGATATTACGAAACTACTCGCGAAGTTCGGACGGTCGGGGGTGCCGCTCTATGTCATCTTTGCGCCGGGGAGGCCGAACACGCCGATCGTTCTGCCGGAGGTGATCACGGCCGGGATGGTGGTGGAAGCGCTCGGAAAGGGGGCGGGATCATGAAGAGAAACGCGGCAGTTTATCGTCCCCCCGCCTTCAGCAGCCGGCGTAGCACGGCCTTCGTGCTTTCGGGAAAGTCGCCGCCGAGCATCCATTCCGCGTATCCGGGGTCATCGAGCACCCGTTTTCCCCTGTTCTTGCCGAAATTGTAGACGATGTCACCCCGTTCGTTCTTCGTCAGCTTCCGCGCGAAGTCGACGATCGTGTTGCTTTCGCAGAAAGCGTGAATCTCGTCCACCGTTCGTCCGATGTCGTCGTAGTGCTCAAGCTGCCGGCGGAACACCTCGAGCGTGGCGCGCACGTCGGCTTCGGCGTCATGTGCGTTCTCCAGGGTCTTCTGGCAGTAGAAACGGTAGGCGGCGGCCAGCGTGCGCTCCTCTTTCTTATGGTAGATGGTTTGCACGTCGATGAACCGTGTCTCCGGATCCGGGAAGGTCAGTCCGCAGCGGATGAACTCTTCGACCAGGAGAGGGAGATCGAACCGGTTGGAATTGAATCCTGAGACGTCCGCTCCGCGGAAGAATTCCTGAATGCTCTTCGCGAGCTCGGCGAATGACGGTTCCTCCGCGACATCCGCATCCTTGATGTGGTGCACGGCGGTGGCGCCCGGCGGGATGGGCATTCCCGGATTGAGCAGGCGGGTTCTGACCTCTTCGGTGCCGTCGGGATGCAGCTTCAAGGCCGAGATCTGGACGATCCTGTCCTTTGCTACGTCCGTTCCCGTCGTTTCCAGATCGAAGAAGACAATGGGGCGGGTCAGCGTCAGTGTCATGGGCAGATGGCCGCGGAGATGGTATGATGATCCAAAGTAGCCATCCGCGCGGAGAACCGCAACAGGTTGGACTTCCCCTGGAGAGGAAGCCACAAACGACGGAGGAGAGACCAATGCACTCCCTGAGTGAATCGCCGGCCTGGAAGGCACTGGCAGAGCACCACGCCGTGATTGCGCACGAACATATGCGGGACCTTTTTGCTGCGGATCCGGACAGGTTCAAACGGTTCAGCCTCCGCTGGGAGGATATGCTCGTCGACTATTCGAAGCACCGCGTCACGACGGAGACGATGGGGCTCCTGCACGCGCTCGCGCGGCAGTCGGATATCGAACGCTGGCGCGAGCGCATGTTCGACGGAGAAAAGATCAATATCACCGAGAACCGGGCCGTGCTGCACGTCGCCCTCCGTAACCGTTCGAACCGTCCCGTCATGGTGGACGGCCGCGACGTCATGCCGGGAGTGAACCGGGTGCTCGCCCACATGCGGGAGTTCAGCGAGGCCGTGCGGGGGGGTGGCTGGACGGGATGTACCGGAAAGAGGATCACTGACGTCGTGAATATCGGTATCGGCGGTTCGGACCTCGGTCCGGTGATGGTGACCGAGGCCCTGAAGCATGAGGGGACGGATGGTCCGCGCGTCCATTTCGTATCGAACGTCGACGGCACGCATATCGCAGAAACGCTGAAGCGACTCGATCCGGAGACCGCTCTGTTCATTGTTGCCTCCAAGACATTCACAACACAGGAAACCGTGGTCAACGCCACCACCGCGCGGGAATGGTTACTCCGGAGTGTACGTGACCCCGGAGCGGTGGCAAAACACTTTGTCGCCCTTTCGACCAATGCGAAGGAAGTCTCGGCGTTCGGCATTGACACGAAAAACATGTTCGAATTCTGGGACTGGGTGGGGGGGCGCTACTCGCTCTGGTCGGCGATCGGACTATCGGTTGCGGTGGCGATCGGAATGGACAATTTCGAGGCCTTGCTGGCCGGGGCCCATGCGATGGACGAGCACTTCCGGCGCGCCCCTCTCGAGGAGAACATCCCCCTCATCCTCGCTCTCCTGGGCATCTGGTACAACAATTTCTACGGGGCAGAGTCGCACGCCATCCTCCCCTACGACCAGTATCTCCACAGATTTCCGGCATATTTCCAGCAAGGGGACATGGAGAGCAACGGGAAATCGGTGACGCGCGACGGCGCGCGTGTGGACTATTCAACCGGTCCGATCGTCTGGGGGGAACCGGGAACCAACGGCCAGCACGCGTTCTATCAACTCATCCATCAGGGGACGAAGCTCGTCCCGGCTGATTTCATCGCTTCTGCGGAATCATACAACCCCGTCGGCACGCACCATACGCTTCTTCTCTCCAACTTCTTTGCCCAAACGGAGGCCCTGATGAGGGGGAAAACCTCCAATGAAGCAAGGAAGGAATTGATGACCGCAGGGCTGTCGGGAGACGCGCTTGATCGGTTGCTCCCGCACAAGGTGTTCGAAGGGAACAGGCCGAGCACATCGATCCTCGTCCGCAGGTTCACGCCGAGGGCTCTTGGTGCGCTGATCGCGATGTACGAACATAAGATCTTCGTGCAGGGGGTCATCTGGCGCATCAATTCGTTCGATCAGTGGGGCGTCGAGCTCGGCAAGCAGCTTGCCAGGGCAATTCTGCCTGAACTGGAGTCCGCGGGCCACGTCGCGACCCATGACTCTTCGACACGCGGACTGATCAACTATTACAAAAGTCTCCGGGCGCTCCCGGCGGATTGAAAATCAATCATATTTCCGTATCTTTGACATTGTCTTGCCGCAGCCCCTGCGCGGGCCATCCACAATCCCTGACTCCTGGCGAATGACGTCCACAGTTTCTGACTCTTCCGGCGTGCGCATCCCGCGCAACCCCAGTCTGTCGGAACTCGATGAGCTCTGTATCAACACCATTCGCTTCCTGTCCGTCGATGCTGTGCAGAAGGCGAAGTCGGGGCACCCCGGCATGCCCATGGGGATGGCCCCCGCCGCGTACGTCCTCTGGACCGACTTCCTCAGATACAATCCGGCCAATCCCCAATGGGTGAACCGCGACCGGTGTGTCCTCTCGGCGGGACACGGCAGCATGCTTCTCTATTCGCTCCTGCATCTAACGGGGTTCGGCGTTTCGCTCGACGATATCAGGGATTTTCGCCAGTGGGGGAGTCTCACCCCCGGGCATCCCGAATACGGTCATACCCCCGGGGTCGAGGTGACGACGGGTCCGCTCGGGCAGGGGATCGCCAATGCCGTCGGCATGGCGATCGCCGGGAAGTATCTCGCCGCCTATTTCAACCGCGATGGGTTTCCGGTCGTCGACTACAACATTTATGTGATCGCCGGGGACGGCTGCATGCAGGAGGGAGTATCGTCGGAAGCATGCTCGCTCGGGGGACACCTCAAGCTGGACAATCTGATCGTCATCTACGATGACAATCACATCACGATTGACGGCGACACGGCGCTCTCCTTCGACGAAGATGTGGCGAAACGCTATGAAGCGTACGGATGGTTCGTGCAGACCGTCGGCGGGGACGGCAATGACATGGATACCTTCCGGCGGGCGCTCGAGGCAGCGCGGCGCGAACCCTCCCGACCATCCCTGATCATGCTCCGTACCCAGATCGGGTACGGGAGTCCGCACAAGCAGAATACCGCTGAAGCGCACGGATCGCCCCTGGGGGAAGAGGAGGTTGCGCTCGCGAAGGAGCGATTGGGGTGGGATCCCGGAAAGAAGTTCTTCATTCCGGATGAGGCGCTGAATCGTTTCCGCCTGCAGAAGGATAAGGGGGAGAGGGCCGAGCGGGAGTGGAACGAACTTTTCAAACGATACGCTGCGGCATATCCGGCGGAAGCAGTAGAGTTCAGGTGTGCGGCGGAGCGATCCCTGCCCCCTGATTGGGAGAAGATCTGGGCGGGGTCGGTGCCGTGGTTCGATCCCGCCACCACCGTGGCGACGCGTGAAGCACAGGGGAAATTACTGGACTCCCTGATGCCGAAGCTTC
>Ga0315276_10001547_pt1 | contig 20652 bp, 12 predicted proteins | sample YL17G05_0_MG_FD_204542 | JGI IMG/M metagenome (GOLD analysis project Ga0315276, IMG submission 204542) | Sediment microbial communities from Yellowstone Lake, YNP, Wyoming, USA - YL17G05_0 | ecosystem: Environmental > Aquatic > Freshwater > Lake > Sediment | place: USA: Wyoming | collected... | reverse complement strand
CGAAATCGGTTCGCTGCCGTTGAGGATCGCCTTGATGTTGGACAGATCCAACGGCGGTTCACCGTCGCGGGGCAGTCCGCGCGCCGCGGCATGATCGAATGCGAAGTTCGGTGCCACCGAGATCACACCGCCTTCGTCCGACGGTTTGCGGGCCATTTCCCGGATCCAGCGACCGGGTCGGCGCACAAAAGCCGCAGGAGTCATAAAGGTGAAGAAGTGGCCGATCATCGGTGACAGCAGCGCGGTGATCAGGCCCATGTCATGGAAGAACGGCAGCCAGCTGACGCCGCGGTCGCCCTCTTCGCCCTCGAGTGCCTCGATCACCTGCACCACGTTGGTGGCCAGGTTCAGGTGGGTGATCTGCACGCCGGTCGGGATTCGGGTGGATCCGGAGGTGTACTGCAGATAGGCAATGCTCTCGTGGTCGGCCTCCACCGGTTCCCACGTCGCACCCACCTCATCCGGAACCGCATCCACCGCGATGACCCTGGGCCGTTCGTTGGCCGGCCGGGTCCGGAAGAACTTGCGCACACCCTCCGCGGCCTCGGTGGTGGTCAGGATCGCCGTCGGGGCGCAGTTGTCCAGAACCGCGTGCAGGCGGCCGACGTGACCGGGCTCGGACGGGTCGAACAGCGGTACGGCGATCCGGCCGGCGTAGAGCGTTCCGAAGAATGCGATGAGGTACTCGAGGTTCTGCGGGCACAGAATCGCCACTCGGTCACCGGGCTGGGTGACCTGCTGCAGACGAGCCGCGACGGCGCGGTTGCGAGCGCCGAAGTCGGCCCAGCGAAGGTCGTGTGCGACGCCATCGCGTTCGGTGGAGAAATCCAGGAATCGGTAGGCGAGTTTGTCGCCGCGGACCTTTGCCCACCGCTCGACGTGTCTGACCAGGCTGGCGCCTTCCGGAAACACGATCCGGCCGTCCTTGATGAACGGGTTATGGAACGGCATACCACTCTCCTGTCAGAACGCGCCCCGGCGTCGGGCCGCCCTTTGGGGTCCGGGCAAGCCGTGCGCGGCATCGGTGGCGAGCCACCCGGATGGTACCGGGAATGGGGCGTTCACCGGTGTGCCGACATGGTTTCAGCGGTCCCCAATGGACCGGCGTTAATCAGGCCTTATTTTCTTCTTAATGTTAGTCCCACTGTGGTGCCGCCGCCAAATCCCCGCGCGCTGCGGCGCGCCGGGCTAGCCGTGCGCCGGCCGGGGTGCGTTCTCAATCAAGCCACGGGCCCAACCCAGCGTCCACGCGGTTGAGGTCAGCCCGTCGAGATTCCAGAACTCCGGCGTGTTGTATAGCGCATGAACGGGTTGCCCGGCGCCACCAGCCAGCACGTTGAGGGTCTTGGGCAGGTTGGCGATGTTGAAGGCGGACTGCGGGGCTGCGCAGATCAGATCGCCACGCGCACAGATCTGGTTAGTGCGGTTGTTGAGGGCACCGAAACCGCCCGGCCGCTGACCGCTCATCGTCAGGCCCAGGGCCGACAGTGCGGGAACCTCGGCCAGGGTGATCTCGGCGCCCTGGCCCGGCGGATTGGGACCGATCTCCTGGCCTTCGCCGGGGTGACGCCGGCCGTCGGCGATCAGCGTGACGCCCAGGACCAGGTCCTCGTCGACCGGACCGCGACCATTGCCGATATCGCTGGCCAGGTCTCCGGCGATCACAGCGCCCTGGGAGAATCCGACCAGCACGTAGCCAGTGAGCGGACAGCGCTCGTTCATCGCCGTCATGGCTGCCACGGCAGCCCTCGTGCCTTCCGCGCGACTGTCGTTATAGGACATCTGCTTGTCCGCCGACAGCGGGTTACCGAACTGGGCGGTGTAGGGCAAGGTGTAGACCTCCACCCGGTCCCGCCCGAACTGCTCCATAATCGGCCGAGTCACGTTGAGCAGCAACGCGATCGGGAACTGAATCGGGTTCAGCGGATCGTCTGACGGCGAGGACTCCCAGGTGCCCGGGATGGCGATCAGGTCGACATCAGGGCAACTCGCGTCCTGGAAGGCCGGTCGCGGCTTGCGCTCCGGCTGGCTGGTAGGCGGCACGGCGGTCGGCGGGATTGCGGTGGTGGCCGGTCCGGGCCGACGGACGACGACGACGATGACGATGACCACGAGTGCCACCACAATGGCCACCGCCGCCGCGGCGATCAGGGCGAGAATGCGGTGGCGCCTGCGGCGGTCAGTCTTTCGGGATTTCCGGACCATGCTTGATGAAACTGCGTCTCAGCAGAGCCGCTGGCCGGCGATGCGAATGTAGCCGTCGATGGCCGCGTCGACTCCGATGACCGAGGCTGACTGCGGGTTCGAGGCATTGGCGTCGGCGATGTCGCTGCGCACCATCGGTGCGACGTACTCCCGAACCGCTTCGGGACTCTGGCCGGCGGCACTGGCCTGGCATACGTAGGACCCGATACTCAGCGCCCGTAACTGCGTGGGCGGATCAATTCCCGCCTCGCCCAGAGCATCGAGATAACCGCGCTGGATGGAGGTCAGGTCCAGCTTGCCCGACTGCGATCCGGGATCCGGCGCGGCACCGGTGGCATCGCCGCCGACCGATCCGGCGGTCTGCTCGGAGGGCAGGACCACCGTGCTCATCAGGTCCGGTCCGGCACTGCAACCCGTCAACAGCCACGCCGCCGGGGCGATGAGGCCCGCCACCGCGACGACACGGGTCGGCACAAGTCGTTCGCACACGACGGAGCGGCGTCCACCCAGACCTGAAAGTTTGCTGAGCGAGCCGCCATTCGAGCGTTGCACCCCATCACAGTACAGCTTGTGGGTAAGCGCACGAACGCTTGCAAGATTGCGGATGGTTAACAGATTCCGCACGAGAGTCCCCGCCAAAAGTCCGGAACTGCCCCATGACGTCTCGGCAAGCGTCCCGGGCGAGGCGCTACTGGATCGCTGCCGTTACGTCATTCGCCAGCGCGCCCAGCGCAGCCGACCAACTCCCCCAGTCATGGTTGCCCGAGGCCGGGAAATCGAAGTACCCGTTCTTTCCGCCGAGGGAACGGTAGTGCGCGTAGAACGTCCGGTTGCTGCCCTGGGCCTGATCGCAGAAGCCGATCATTGCGGCCGGGTCGGTGCAGCTGACGGCTTGCGGGCTGTACACCCACAGCCGGGTGTTGTTGGCGACCAGGAGGTTGGCGTGCACGTTGGGATCGCGGAACTTCCAGCGGCCGAGCTGCGGGGCACCCCACATCGCCTCGACGGTCGCGCCACTGGCGTTGATGCCATTGGAAATCGCGCCGTTGAGCTGGGTGTTGGACGGCGCCAAAAAGCCCGACATCGAACCGGCGAAACTGTAGCGATCCGGGTGGAAGGCGGCCATCGTCACCGCACCCAGCCCGCCCTGGGACGCACCGACAATGCCGTGCCCGCTGGGCGCCAGACCCTTGTTGGCCGCCAGCCAGTTGGGCAGTTCATCGGCCAGGAAGGTCTCCCACTGCTTGCTGCCGTCGCGTTCCCAGTTGGTATAGAGGCTGTATGCACCGCCGGCGGGAGCGGCCACCGAGAGTCCACGGCCGCCGAGGGTGCCCATCGCATTGCCTAAGGTCACCCAGTTGCTCACGTCAGGGGCGGCGTTGAAGGCGTCGAGCAGCACCACCGCATGCGGGCCACCGCCTTGGAAGGCCACCGGGATGTCTCGGCCCATCGCGCCCGACGGCACCATCAGGTACTCCACGCCTGCTGCGGCGGCGGGCGGCGCCGTTGCGCCCCACCCGGCCAGTGCCACGACCGCAGCCCCCAGCACCCGGAACAGTTTCAGCAGATTGCTCATACCCACCTCACCTCGACCCGGCCAGGCCGGCCTGTGGTCCGACTGACGACGCATCGTAGTGAATCACACCCACCTGCCTGCGGTTCCGGTATTGACGGCGTTGACTGTGCCGGTCTCCCGGACCGGGCCTCAGTCTGGTGGCTGGCACGGCCTAAGGCCCGGTGGCCGGGAGGCCGGTATAGGGGGGCCGCGTGGCCGGTGGTTCCGGCAGAGCGCAGCGCAGGAGTTCGTAGCGGGGAACGCGGTCGATCCGGTACCGGGTGAACTCCAACGCGCGGTTGAAGTTGCCGATGAACCTCGGCCAACTCATCGGCTCGCGGATTGCTTCAAGTCGCTCGGCGGTCTTCGGACACCCCAGCGCGACTCCGGCCTCGGTGATCCACCCTTCGTCGAGATACTCGGGAATGTAGGGACGCTCCTTGAGCCACGGCCCCTCGGCAACCGCCCAGTCCGGGAAGAGGTTCTTGTCGTGGCCGATGCGGGCGTCAGCCAGCCGTGCGGTGTGCGCGGCAAGCGGGTTGACCAGTCCGATCTGGTCGATGACCCGGGTGTTGAGACCTACGTTCATGCCAACCATGCCGAGGTTGGTGAAAAAGACCGTGTGCGGGGCGACCTGGCGCCGCCAGCTGTCCATCGACACACCCGGCGGCGGAGGCGGCGGCGGCAGGGCCGGCACCACATCCCAGACGTCGTAGTTGCCCGAGGGCAGCAACAGAGCGCCGTCAGGAGTGTTGTTGAGGGCTACCAGCACGGAACGCATCCGCGGGTAGTCGAGGTAATCGGCCGCGGTCACCGGGTGGGCGTGCCCGGTGGCCTGCGAGTAGAACCGGCGCTCGTCGACGATCCCGGAATAGGTCACCCTGGTCGCGTCCGATCCCATGCCCGCGGAGTTGGCCGCCCACAGCGCCCATCCCGCCAGCGCCAGCCACATCGCCGCGGCCGCACCCCCCAGCAGGTAGCCGCGCTCCCGGGCGAACCAGTTCCCCTGCGGCACCGCGATCGGGATCACCGCCACGGGGGCGAGTAGACAGAAAACGGGGGCAAGCAACACCCGCCCGTGCATGAAATCGCCGCCCTGGCGGATCCAGTAGAGGGCCTGCAACACGCCGCTGAGGATCATGAAGATGCACACCGCGGTCGGGCTTCGGACCCATCCGGCGGGCCGGCTGCCTTGCCGCGGGCGGTGTTTCACGGTGACGCGCCCGGCCGCCAGCACCAGCGCCAGCGCGATCAACAGGATCGCCGGTACCCACAGCGCGTACGGCACGGCGAAGTTACCGAGGTAAATCAGGCCCTGGCCCCACTTGCTGCCGGAGGCATCCTTGGCCAGCGCGGTCTGGGGTACCAGCAGTCCGTAGTAACCCATCCGGAAGATCTGATACCCGACCGGTAGGAGTCCCCCCGCCAGCACGATCACGATCCGTTGCCACCGGTCCCGGGCACTCAGTAGCAACATCACCAGGGCCAATCCGCCGATAAGGGCCAGCTCCGGTCGCACCAGGACGCTCAGCCCCGCCACCAAGGCAAGCGCCGCGATGAACGGCATTCGCGGTTCGGGTCGCAGCCGTTCGGAGCGTTCCGCCAGCCGCCAGCCGCCTTGAGCCCAGCCGCCTTGAGCCCAGCCGCCTTGAGCCCAGCCGCCTTCAGTCCAGCCGCCTTGAGCCCAGCAGACCATCATCCACCAGAGCAGACCCAGCCAAGCGAGGACAAGGCCGTTCTCCAGCCCCGAGGTGGCGAAGTCACGCGCCGGCGGTATCGCGACGTACACCAGGGCCCCGGCCGGGAGGATCAGCGCCCGCCGGCCTCGCAGACCCGGCGCCAACAACCGGGCGGTGCCCAGCATCATCATCGCCAACCCGGCCACGCTCAACGCCAGCGCCAACGCCAACGCCACAAACTCCAGGCGCATCGGCCCGGCGATCACGCTGCCTACGTAGGTGAGGTAAGTCCACGCGGTGGACGTGTTGGACTCCACCCGCTCGCCGGGATTGAACACCGGCCCGTTTCCGGCCAGCAGATTTCGTACCGTGCGCAACACGATCAGACCATCGTCAGCGATCCAACGTCGCTGCCATGCACCCCACGCCCACAGCGCGGACATCGTCACCACGGTGATCCACAGACTGATGCGGGTGAGCGCGGTGGAGGCAGACACCGGCCCACCCGGGCGGCCCGAAAGGGCGGCCGGCGTGCTAACTGAGAACGACGGCGGCAATGACAGTTCCGATCCAGGCCAGCGCCAGCAGTTGCAGCACGCGGTCGCGCAGGGCGATCTCCTCCGGTTCACCGGCCAGACCACCATCGACATCGACCGCGTAGCGCAGGATGGCAATCGTGAACGGAATCACCGAGACGACGAACCAGGAACCGGTATTGCCGTCCTGTTCGAATGCCCACAGTCCGTAGCAGAGCACCACAGCGGTGGCCGAGAGGGTCCAGACGAATGTCAGGTAGGTGCTGGTGTAACTCTCCAGCGACTTGCGGATCTTGGCGCCGGTGCGCTCAGCAAGTTGTAGTTCCGCGTAGCGCTTTCCGGCCGCCATGAACAGCGACCCGAACGCCATCACCATCAGGAACCATTGCGAAAGCGGGATTCCAGCGGCGACGCCGCCGGCGATCGCGCGGATCAGGAATCCAGACGACACGATGCAGATGTCAAGCACGGCTTGATGTTTGAGTCCGAAGCAGTAGGCCAACTGGATCGCCAGGTACACCGCCATTACCAGAGCTAGCTGAGGGGTCAGCCACCACGAGATCGCCAGACATGCCGCACCCAGTGCGGCCGCTATCCCGTAGGCCAGTCCGACCGGAAGCACGCCCGCCGCGATCGGCCGGAACTGCTTGGTCGGGTGGGCCCGATCGGCCTCCACGTCACGAGCGTCGTTGACGAGGTAAATCGCCGAGGCCGCCATGCAGAAGACCACGAAGGCGATCGAAACCTTGAATGCCACACTGCGGTAGTCGTAGCTGTCATCGCCGCCGAGGGCGGCCAATGGCGCCGCCAGAACCAACAGATTCTTCAACCACTGACGGGGCCGGATGGCTTTGATGACGGCGGAGAAAAGATTGCTCGGTGGCCCGGCCACCTGTGTCTTACTCATGACGGTTCACTTTCACATCTCCTTGCCAGGCCCGGCGACTGTGGCGACCGTGCGCGCCACGGCAGCACCGACGGCGATTCCGGCGATGACGTCGGTCGGGTAGTGCACGCCGAGTACCAGTCGCGACGTGGCCATCAGCGGCACTAAGGCCAACGGCAGCGGTGACCGCGTTGCTCGACACAGCAGCACGGCCGCGGCTGTGCTGGACGTCGCGTGCGCCGAGGGAAAACTCAGCGAACTCGGCGTGCCCACTTTCACCTCGACGTCCGGATGGTGCGGCCGCTTTCGCCGCACGACCAGTTTGATCAGAATCGACGCGGCGTGCGCGGCGACCGAGCCGACGCCCACCAGCAGCCACTCACGGCGGCGGCCGGGCACCAGCAGGGCGCCCGCTACCGATAGGACGACCCAGCCTGCAGCGTGTTCCCCGAAGTGCGACATCGCCCGCGCGAGGCTGACCGTTCCCGGCGTGGACAGCGTCGATTGGACTCCGACCAACACCGCCACCTCGCCGGCCGGCGGGCCGGTGACCTCAGACACCGACCGACGATTCGTCGAGCAGCACGGTCTCCCACTTCTGCTGGCTCGACAGCACCGGCAGTGCTTCGCGGTAGATTTTTCGCATGCGATCGTAATTGCGGGCGAGGAGCACATGCTGTCGCAACGATGCGCGCAGCAGTTCGAGCATTTTCGCGCGGTCGCGTTGTCGATAGACCACGCCGCGGCCGTCAGCCGTGGTGACCGTCACGCCGTCGACCTTGCACAGCAGAAACCATCGTGCGTCCTGGGTGGCCACATTGAGCTGAGGCCGCCGGTGGTGGTCTGGGTTCGCTTTACGGAGTTGGTGGATCGCGCCTCGAACCAGGCGGAGACCGACGGCCGGCGGAGCAACCGGTGGTTTGTGGACTCTGGTTCTCCCACTCGGGCCTGGCAGGGCGGTGGCCCCCGGCAGCACGACGGCGTCCGGATACTCCTGCCGCAGCGCCCTAACCTCGGGCAGGGCCGATTCCAGAATTGAAAAGATATGTTCGGGGCCGGCCAAGAAGTCAGCAATCGCCTTGTTCTGAATTGCGACGGTCGAATACTCAAGGCACAGAAGGTGTTTCAGGGTTGCCTTCCACGAACTGACTAGCAGTCCACGGACCGGGGCATCCCAGTGCATAGCGGATACCACCAGCCGATTACGCAGATGGAAGTAGGCCTGCCAGTCAATCGCATCGTCCTTGTCGCTCCACGCCATATGCCAGATCGCCGTTCCGGGCATGGTCACCGTGGGGTAACCGTGCTCACCGGCGCGCAATCCGTAGTCGGCGTCGTCCCACTTGATGAACAACGGCAGCGGCTGACCCAGTTCCTCGGCCACCGCGCGTGGAATCATGCACATCCACCAACCGTTGTAGTCGACGTCGATGCGCCGGTGAAGGAGCGCGCTGTAGCCCTCCTCGTCGTCACCGGCGAGTGGATACTTGGCGAAGTCGTGGTCGTAGGCGGTGTGCGGCGCGTTAGTCCACATGAAATTGGCTCGATTGATCACCTCACCCATGACATGCAGGTGCGACGGCTCCTGCAGATTGAGCATCTGCCCACCGATGAGTGTGGGTACCTTCGCGAACCTGTTCAGTGCCAGGGCCCGCAGGATGGAATCCGGTTCGATCCGGATGTCGTCGTCCATGAAGAGAATCTGTTCGCAGTCGGTGTTCTTCAGCGCTTCGTACATCACCCTGCTGTAGCCGCCCGAGCCGCCGAGGTTGGGCTGGTTGTGCACGGATAGCCGCCGACCGAGGGCGGCGGCGGCGGCAGCGAAGCCAGGATGGGCGGCGGCCTTGTCGGTGCCCTGGTCGGTAACGATCACCGACCCGATCACCTCATCTACCAACGGGTCCGACGTCAACGCGTGTAGGGCACTGACGCAGTCGGCGGGGCGGTTGAAAGTCGGAATCCCCACGGCGATATTGGCCCTGCCGGGTGCCGGAACCGGCGCGTACCAGCCCGCGCTGTGCATGGTCGACTCGGCGTCGGTGGTGATGTCGAACCAGATCCAGCCGCCATCTTCAAACGGCTCAAGTCCAATTTCGAACTCCGTTGCGGCGCGGGCGGATTCGTCGTGGCTGGCAATCTCACCACCGCCAACGCTGATGCGCGCACCGGTGGCTTTCGACCGATAGACATCCACGCGGGCGGCGCCGGTCAACTCGACCCGCAGCACGACCGAATTCAGCGTGGACCAACGCCGCCAGTAACTGGCAGGGAACGCGTTGAAGTAGGTGGCGAAGGACACCTCCGACTCCGCTCCGATCTGCAGCTCGGTGCGACTGACGGCGTGGGAGCGGCGCGAGTTGGTGTCGGAATCCTCGATGTAGAGCTTGCGCACATCGAGCGGTTCGCCCGGGCGCGGGAGGATCACCCTGGCCAGCAGACTGACCGCTCGGGAGTCACCCGCCGAGATCGGCCCGGAGGGGATTTCGCTCATGGGTTGCTGCTTTCGTCGGTGCCGTCGGCCTGCAGCGGCGCACCATCGCGCAGGTGAGGCATCAGGATGTTGTCGTACATGGTCAGTGCGCTCGCGATCGCCATGTGCATATCCAGGTACTGATAGGTGCCAAGCCTGCCACCGAAAAGGACGTTCGCGGCGGAGGTCTCCGCCCTGGCGCGGTCCCGATAGCTGGCCAGCAAGACCCGGTCGGCGTCGGTGTTGATCGGATAGTAGGGCTCGTCGTCGACGTCGGCGAACCGTGAGTACTCGCGCATGATCACCGTTTGATCGGTGGGGTAATCGCGCTCCGGATGGAAATGTCGGAACTCGTGAATCCGGGTGTAGGGCACGTCGGGATCGTTGTAGTTCATTACGGACGTGCCCTGGAAATCGGCGCACGGCAGCACCTCGACTTCAAAGTCCAGGGTGCGCCAGCCGAGTCTGCCGTCGACGTAGTCGAAGTAGCGGTCCAGTGGGCCGGTGTAGACCACCGGGGCCTTCGGGGACGCCGCTCGCAACTCCTCTCGGACATCGAACCAGTCGGTGTGGGTGCGCACCTCGATCAGGTCGTGAGCGGCCATCTTTGTCAGCCAGGCCGTATACCCGTCGACCGGCAGTCCCTCGTAGGTATCGGTGAAATAGCGATTGTCGAAGGTGTAGCGAACGGGTAACCGGCTGATGATCGCGGCGGGAAGTTCCTTGGGATCGGTCTGCCACTGCTTGGCGGTGTAACCCTTGACGAACGCCTCGTAGAGTGGCCGACCGACGAGCGAGATCGCCTTCTCTTCGAGGTTCTTTGCTTCGGCGGTGTCGATCTCGGCGGCCTGCTCGGCGATCAACGCACGCGCTTCCTCGGGGCCGTAATAGCGGCCGAAGAACTGAGCTACCAGACCGAGTCCCATCGGGAACTGATAAGCCTGCCGGCCGTGCATGGCGAATACCCGGTGCTGATAGCCGGTGAACTCGGTGAACTGGTGCGCGTAGTCCCACACCCGCTTGTTAGAGGTATGAAACAGGTGGGCGCCGTAGCGGTGGATCTCGATGCCGGTCTGCGGTTCGGTTTCCGAGTAGGCATTACCGCCGAGGTGCCCCCGTCGCTCAATGACCAGGACCCGCTTGCCGAGTTGGCTGGCCGCGCGTTCGGCAAGGGTCAGGCCGAAAAATCCCGAGCCGACGACGATCAGGTCATAAGAGGTCATTGGCGCCTAGGTTATCGGAAACGTACGGCGCTAACCTCATCGCGAACCCGGCGTCGCGGGTGAAATTGACCGCGCGGCACCCGAACTCAAGGTCGCGATTGGCTCACGATTCAGCATCGTCACTCCAGTCTCACAAGCCTCAGCCGTACCATCGGATCGTGGGCTTCGGAGCCGGCGTCGGTCGATTCCGGAGCGTGCGAAAAAAGTAAACCGGGTCCCAAAAATGGGCACCCGCATAGTCCAGATTGAGGAGACTCCCGTGCCGAACCGTCGTCGACGCAAGATCTCGACAGCCATGAGCGCGGTTGGTGCCCTGGCCGTCGCCACCCCCGTCGCAGCTCTCAGCGTGATCGGACTGAGCTCTCAGCCGTCTGCCGAGCACCGCGAATTCACCCGGGCGGCGGTCGTCACCGACCTGCCCAACGAGATCCTGTCGGCATTGCAGCAGGGTCTTTCACAGTTCGGCATCAACCTGCCGCCGCTACCGACCGGACTGAGCCCGGCCGGAGCCCAACCCGTGCAGACCGGTCCGCTCAGCCCGGGCCTCACCACACCGGGCCTGACCACACCGGCGCTCACCACACCGGGCCTGACCACACCGGCGCTCACCACGCCGGCGCTCACCACACCGGGCCTGACCACACCGGGCCTGACCACACCGGCGCTCACCACGCCGGGCCTGACCACACCGGGCCTGACCACACCGGCGCTCACCACACCGGGCCTGACCACACCGGGCCTGACCACACCGGCGCTCACCACACCGGGCCTGACCACACCGGGCCTGACCACACCGGGCCTGACCACACCGGGCCTGACCACACCGCAGATCGGCGTGGATCCTTTGCTGACCAGCCCGGCCGCCGGCACCATCGGCTTGCCCATCGAGCAGCCGATCAGCGCTCCGCTGGGACCCATTGCCGGTACCTACCCGATCCTGGGTGACCCGTCACTCGGTATGCCGATGGCTCCGGTGGAAAGCTCCACAGGAATCATCGGCGATCTCAGCAGTGCCGCCAACCAACTTGGCGTCGGCCAGGCGATCGACCTGCTCAAGGGCGTCCTGATGCCGGGTATCACCCAGGCCATGCAGGGCGCGGCAGCATCGGCCGCAGCTGCGCCGGTCGCAGCGGCACCGGCAGTGGAAGCCGCGGGCGTCGCCGCATTGGGCTAAAGCGCGCAAGGCTAAGCGCGCACGTCTAAGCACGCAAGACCTGCACGAAACGGCACCGCAGGGTGGGTCCGGCCAATCGGCCGAGGTACCACAGACCCCTGCGGTGTCGTTGCAGGTACCAATAGTCACAAGCTCCCCACTAGTCCGTGTCGCACCGCGAGCAACAGCTATCTCATACGTAACATCAGCCGGGTGTTGTTCCGTCGTCCACCACCGACGATCCTTTTCACCGCGGTGGCGGCAACCATGCTTATGGCACCGTTGGCGATCAACGGTGGCAACGACCGTCAATCCACTCCGAGTGCTGATGACACCGTCCTGGTCCAGCAACCACTCGCCGGCGTAGGCGGCGGGGAAACTGTCCGCGAAATCAGCCAGCCGACTCCTTTCTCGATGGTTGCGTTGACCGGGAACGATCTGAGCGACACCTCCGCGCGGATACGGGCCAAGCGCCCGGACGGGTCCTGGGGACCCTGGTACCGCACCAACAACATGGAATCGAACTCCGACGACTACCTCGGTGAAGCCACCCGCGGCACCGACCCCGTTTTTGTCGGCAGCACCACCTCGGTGCAGATCGCGGTGATTCGCCCCGAGGGCGCACCCGTGACCGTGGCCCCTCCAGACACTGGTCTCGACGCCGGCCGGGAACTCGGATACATACCGGCGAACACCGAAACGTCAATCGCGCAGAATCTGTCCGCGGTGCTGATCACTCCCCCGCAGTCCCCGGTAGACACCCAATGGACGCCGCCGACGGCGACACTCGGCCCGGGACAACCACCCAACATCATCAGCCGCGCCCAATGGGGCGCAGGCACCAGCATGCGGTGCGGAGGACCCTCGTACGGCAGTGGAATACGTGCGGCAGTCCTACACCACACCGCGACCGGAAATGACTACTCGCCGCAGGATTCGGCGGCCATCATCCGTTCGATCTACGCGTACCACACCATCACGCTTGGATGGTGCGACATCGCCTACAACGCTCTGGTGGACAAATACGGACAGGTTTTCGAGGGCCGGGGCGGCGGGATCACCAAGGACGTACTGGGTTCTCACACCGGCGGTTTCAACCGCGACGTCTGGGGGGTGTCCCTGATTGGTGACTTCGAAGAAGTTCCGCCACCGGACGTCATGGTGAAAACGACGGGCCGACTCCTGGGCTGGCGGATGAGCCTCGATCGCGTTAACCCGCTGAACACCGTGCAACTAAAGTCTGCGGGCGGTCAGTACACCGTGGTGCCCGGCGGCAATTCCGTGACACTGCCCGAGATTTTCGCCCACCGCGATGTGGGCAACACCGAGTGTCCGGGCAAAGCCGGATATGCGGCCCTGGACGAGATCCGTTCCATCGCAGCCGGTTTCAACCGTCCACCCGACGTGATCGAGTCACTCCGGGGAGGCGCGATCCTGAACCGGTGGGAGGCCGACGGTGGACCGCTTAGCCCGTTGGGTATGCCCACCTCACCGGAGGCCATCGGAACGGGAGGCGCCCGCTACGCCACCTTCGAACGGGGCGCGATGTACTGGTCACCACAGACCGGCGCTCAACCCCTTACTGGCGCGATCTATGAGGCGTGGGCTTCCCTCGGCTACGAACTCGGAGCGCTTGGTCTGCCGACCAGTGGCGAGATCGCCGAGCCGCAATGGATCGTGCAGAACTTCGCCCACGGCACCTTGAACTTCGATCGCCAGACTCACAATGTCGTTCGGGTGATCGACGGGATCACCCTGCTGATGCCCCTGACGCCGGTCGAAGGTCCGCCGACGCAGTTGGAACGTTTCAGCCGAGTCCAAACCGCCGGCTGAGGCGTTCGGTGGCACCGCTACTGCGGTATTGACGGCACCGGTGTACCCACCAGAATCCCTTCCATCGCGCCATCGTTGTTGACCAGAAGTCCGCGACCAGGTGGTAGTTGGGCGGCGCTGGTCCGTCCGAACACCTTCACAGTCTGCGGGTCGTTATCCATGAACAGTGTCGGCGCCCGCGACCCAGTCATCTTCTGGATGAACGGATTCATCGCCGCGACACCGGCCCAGTTACCCGGAAGCCGGGTGGCGAAGACGTGTAGGCCCGTCTCGCGCCCTCGTTCGATCAGGTCCCACAGCGCAGCGGTCGCGGCCGCCCGGCCCACACCGCTGGCCCGGAGTTCCTGTTCGTCATCGATCAACAGAAAGTGATGCGGGCCGGTCCATGCCGGCCGGCTGAGCAACTGCTCCTGGGTCAGGCCTGGCGGCGGCAGACGATCCCGCACGATCTCCGCCACCTCGGCCAGCGCCTGGTCGATATCTTCCGGCGTGTAGGCATAAGCGCGTACATGGGGCGCCTGAATCCTGCCGATCAGAGTGGTCTTTGGATCAATGATCGTGATCTGCGCCGCTCCGGGCGATAGTTGCGCGGCGATCGCCTGGCCCAGCGCGGCGAGCGTGGTCGTTTTGCCGCAGCCCTGACGCCCGATCACCAGCAGGTTCGGCACCGTACCGGTCCGAAGTGCCACCGACTGCAGCGCGCTCTCCGCGATCGCGAATGGGATGTTCAGCGCATCCGCATTTGCCTCGGTCATGCGGTGGCTCCGCAAAATGTCATCGAGCGGAATTCGCTCGGGAAGCCTCGCCAGGGTCTCGAGTCTGCCCACCCCGGCCCAGGCGCCGATCACGGCGCCTACCTCACGGGTTCCTATCCGCTCGCCGTCGGGCCCGTGCATCTCCGGCAGCCCGATTAACAATTCGTGCCCCGCGCCCGTAACGCCGAAACCCGGCCGGTCAAGAGTTTGTCGCGCCGCACGGCGATGCTCGATCCCGGTACCCATCTGCGTCTCATCGGGATTGCTCAGGCGCAGTTGGACGCGCGCGTTAGCCACGTTCAGCAGGGCCTGTTTCTGGCCGACCAGCCATCCACTTGCACTGGTCATAATGTGTACACCGTATGAAAGGCCCTGGCGCGCAATGGCAATCGTGCGGTCACCGAGCGCACTGTCCTTATCGTAGAGATCTCCGAAGTTGTCGATCACCAAAAACACGTCGCCGAATTTATCCTGCGGGTCGGTTGCACCACCCATCGCACCGAATCGGCGATCCCGAAACTCGGCGATATCCATCCGGTAGCGCTTGAACGATGCCTCCCGAACACGCACCAGACCCTCGATCGTGGCGAGGATGCGCGAAACACCCTCGACATCGGCGAGGCTCACGACACCGGCCACATGTGGAAAATCCGCGACCGGATACAACGCGGCACCGACGCAGAAGAACGTCACCCGCTCCGGGCGGTACATCAACGCCGCAGCGGTGATCATCGTCATCAACGTGGTCGACTTTCCACGCTGGGCGGTAGCCACCACCATGACGTTGTCCATTTCGGCGTCGATCACATGCACCCGTTGCGCATGCTCCTGCGGAAGGTCTTCGACACCAACCGGGAAGACGAGTCCAGGATTTCGGCCGTAATCCGACCACCACGGCTTACCGCGCCACCGACTAACCAACTCGTCGGCTGCTTCACTGGTCTCGAGCGGTGGAAGCCAAATCCGGTGTGGGGGCCGCGCCGGGTGCGAGGCGAGCGTTTCCCGGATGACGTCAAGCAGCTTCTTCTTCTTGAAGCCATCCGGATGATAGAGAAACTCATCGGGCTCCTGGGAGTCGTCGGTCACTACAAAGCCCGCGCCGTCATTCGCGTCGAGCGGTTGGTACTCCCACGTCAGAGATCTCGGTGCGGTGGATCCTACGGCGACGGCCGCATCCTCCCCAGCGTTGACCCTGGGCACGACGTATGGCGCGGAAACATAAAAACACCGGAATGGCTCCAGCTCACGGGGGCCGACTTTGAGGAGCGCGTAGCCGTTCTCCCCCGCGGGCAGGTGCAGTGCGGCATCGCTGCCGATGACATCGCGGGAATCCTCGGCGGTCTCGGCCCGAAGCGCCACCCGGAAAGCGATATTGCTCTTCGCCTTACTCAGCGATGACAGGTCCAGACGCTGACCCCCAAGGGTGAAGAAAACATTGCAGCCACGTCCCTCCTGTCCGATATGGATCACCAGATCGATCCAATCGGGGTGGTGGTGAAAGAGTTCGAGGTATTCGTCAATGATGACCAGCAGGATGGGCACCGGCTCCAAGTCCCGCCCAGCGAGCCGCATCTCTTCGTACTCGTTCGCATCACGTGCACCGGAATCCTTGAAGAGGCGGTAGCGGCGAGCGATTTCACCGTCTATCGCTTTGCGCATCCGATCCGCGAGATGTCGGTCGTCCTTACCCAGATTCGACAATGATCCCGCGACGTGTGGTAGTCCCTCGAGATCCTGAGCGGCCGACTCGAATTTCATATCGACGAAGACCACGATGAAACTTTCCGGCGAGTGGGTCAGAGCAATCCCATTGCACAGCGAGAGGAAGTATTCCGATTTGCCGGCACCCGAGGTCCCAATCACCACCGAGTGGAATCCGTAGCCCGCGAAGTCCTTTGCCCGAAGGATCACGTATTGCAAGTCGCCGCCGGGTTTGACGCCGACCGGAACCATCGCCCACCTCCGATCCCCCCGGCCCCTGCTTTGAGCCCATAACCGATCCGGGTCGAGATGGCGGGCATCGCTGATCCCCAGAGCGCGCAGCAGTTCAGCACCATGGGGATCCGCGCCGGCAAGTTCCGCGGCAGTGGTCGGCGACCAGCGGGCCAGCGCGCGGGCGTAGCGGTCAGCCGTACTGACGGCAAGCATGTCGGCCACGGCATAGAAGTCACCCCGATGATGAAGCCGGCCCTCCTGCAGTTCGAAGCGCTGTTCATCGGAGGTGAAGCCGACACCGGTTGCGGTCCTCGTCGCCAATCGCAACACGGTGATCCCGGCCATCCCCTTCTGGCCGGTCACCGACTCCCACGTTTCCGGGGTTCCGGTGTTGTCGTCGACAATGATCCAGTGCGGCCCCGATTGGGCGCTCCCCAACTGACTGTTAACCATTTGGGTATTTGCCATTTGGGTATTTGCAGCGGTGGTAGCAGGGCTCACACCGGACGGCGCCAGCCACGGCCCCCGGCCCTTGCGGTGCAATTCGGAGTCCAACGCATCCTCGAGTTCGGTGGGCGAGGTGAACACCAGTCGCCGCATACCGCACGCATCGAACATCTCGTCATGATGGTTGTGCGGCAACCAGACCAACCACGTCCAGTGTTCCGGGTGGCGCGTGACGACCATGAACTTGACATCAGCGGGACTGTGATACACCGCCAATGCGCACAGAATCGACCTCATCACGGCGTGCAATTCATCGCGATTCTCACTGATAAAGCTGAAACCGGGTTGTGAGCGCAAGCTCAAAACCTTGCCAATGTCACCGATTCTGCTCTGCTCCACAATGAAGTCTCGTAGCGCACGACCAGTCACGGGTTCGAGTTCCTCGCCGACCGGAACCTCGGGCCATTGCAGAGATACAGCGGAATCCTCGGTCGACTGAAAGCCGATGCCCAATCGGACATCGAGGAAGTCCTCATCGGTGCGGTTGCGCTCCCACATCCTGGGTCCACCGATGATGGTGTCGTGTTTGCGGGGATCGCCGTGAACGAACGATCGGTTGCTTCGCTCCTGCTGCGCCGTGCGCTGAATCTCATCGCGATCCTCGTCGAGTTGCCGCAGATAGACCCGCCGTTGTTTCTCCTGTTCACCCCAACTGATCCGTCTGGAACGTCCGAATCGGCCGCTGAACATCAGGGCCCCGAAGCCAATAAGACCGATCAGCGGGAAAAGGCCCGACTGCAGCGATCGGACGCCTGAGGTGTACATCACCACCAACGTGCCGACGATTCCCACCAGTAGCGCCGGAGCCGCGATCATCAGCACGATGTTGCGCGGTTCTCGTTCGGGCAAATCCAGCGGCGGCGCGATTACCACCCGGACCGGGGCCAGGATCGGGGCCGACTCCCTGGCGCACCGTACGAAACCTCTCTTCGACATGTATGTCCTCCTCAGCGTTAGCCGGACGGCGCTAAGACCGCGATCCCGCCGTCGGTATCGAAGGCATCTCGAGCCACCAGGGCGTTAGTTCGACTAATGGCCGGGCCGGAGGCAAAGGCGCGCAAGATCGGCCAGGGTGCTTGGAGGGCACGATTGGGATCAATTCCTAAGGCGGCCAGCGTGTTACGTTCCCACTCAATTCCGTACCGGACGCCCTGCGGCGATACCCAGAACAGACTCTCGCGGGTGTCGGCGGTGACGACCCCGCTGGTGGACGCCACGAAATTGGCCGCACCCGGCAGGATCAACGTCTGCCGTGCTTCACCCGTGCCGTGACCGACCAACTCGACGATATGGGAATCCGCGTCCTGCGGCGTGGGCAGCCCCCTGCCATTGAATACGGTGATGGTCGCCTGCGGGTCGGTGGACAGTTTCTTCCAACTGACGCAACTGACCGGATGGACGTCGGGATCTACGAATTCCAACTTTCCAGTCGGATAGAACCCCACGTTGAGCACTTCCACTTCCGGAATCGCAATGAGCTTGTCCGGTCCGATCAACTCGGGTTCCACGGTGCCGCGGCCGTCCGCTGTTCGCAGCAGATCCGCCACGAGCGCGTTGATCCTTTGAATCCCGTTGGCCATCAGCACGTAAAAGCCACTCGGCGATCCGTTGGCGTCCTTAACGATCAGTACCCGCCCAACGACCGAACCCGCCAACCAACGTGACGGTGTTCCGGCCTCGGGTATCACCGGGGCTACCAGCGGTTCGGTCGCGGGCATGGCATCAAAGAGAACGTCCGACATCTCGATCGGTCGGGTCCTGGAGGGATCGAGCCCGAGGCTGAACGTCACCGCTCGATCTACCGGATCGATCCGGCTTCGTTGGCCGTTCCAGATCAGATAGGTGGAGCGCTTATGGGAGGCGAGGATCGCAGCACCGCTGCTCAACGGTTCGGCGCGGCCTCCGCCAGTCAACTCTCCGGCGATAGCAGTCACCGTGGCACCTCCGGCGCGGCCGTTAGCTGGTGCGGTGTCACAAACCGCCCAGGCCGATAACTGATTAGCGGGTACCGATAGTTCATCCGGTACACCGGGGATGCCAAGCGTTGGCCCAGTCGGATATTTCTGAATTTCCCGGGACTTCACCCACGCCGGAGCCACCGCGTTGCCGGTCGCCAATCGCGCGGACGTCAGGTTCAGTGCCGGATGCAGCCTGCCGTCGATCCTGGCGTACACGGCACCGGTATCGCGGTTGCCCACAATCACGGATTTCCCGGCGAGGCCCGATGGCTTAATGAAGTGCAGCAGCGCCATCCAAGCGCAGCCGAGCAAGACAAAGACCAGTGACAGCACGAGCGCCGCATGTTGCTTGCGATCGTCGTGCTTCATCCGAACCGAATACCGGGTAATCGCGGCCCGCAGGCGCCGGTTGTAGAACAAGTGGCCGGAGTTCTGATCCCGATTCGACAGGTTGAGCGGCACGTCAGACCCCGCGCCCGCCACACGGCGGCTCAGGAGGGCGGCCCATCACCGCAGCCCTCCGCCGTACCGGATCCGGTAGTCGTCTTGCACCTCATCGTGCAGGGCAGCGAAAGCGGCGTTCATCCGGTCGGCCAGTTCGCCGTGACTGTAATCGCTAACGACATTGGGCTGCAGCGTCAGTTCGATGAGTTTGCCATCCGAGTTGGCGACGGCATGGATGTCACCCATGTCAACGGTATAGGTCGTCGATTCGGCCTCGGCGAGGAGCGCTTCCCAGCGCTGAGCCGCCTCATCCAAATCCCGCAGAACGGACTCGACAAGTGCCTTGTCGCTAATCCATCGCTGCTCGGGCGACCCCTTCATCGACCAAGTATGGGAGGCGTCATCAGCTGCGTCAATTCACATTTTTGGGAACAACGGATGGTTCGTTTACAAACTCACCAGCAATCCCGCTCGTATCATCTGCCTCATCGCGGCGGGGCGTGCGGACGATGGCGAAGGCGCCTTCGGTCCGGCAGTGGCGCACCGTTCGGGACACGGAGGGTCGGCCCGGGTCCGGCTGCCAATGCAGTTTGCCCAGCTGCCGCTTCGGTGACCGTGCGCTACCCCATCGGCTGGTTGGGCCGGATCCCACGGTAGATGCCGCGGCGCACGATCCACGGCATCAGTACCCGGTGAACGGACCACGCCGGGATACGGAACGGCCGCCCATTGGGAGCGAACACCTCCACTCCGTCGGACTGGATTCCGATCACCGAACCCCAACGACGGCGCGGCGCCCGATAGGAACGCAAGGGCCGGCCAGCAGGTTCGGCGCGGATGTTGTGCGCTAGCACCGTGTCTGCGCGATTTCGGGCCGAGGAACGCAGCGGGTCGGTGGCGGCCACATCGCCAATGGCGAATACGCCGCGGTAGCCGGGAACCCGTAACTCCGGAGTGACCTTGACGAATCCGTCCTCATCGAGAAGTTCGGCGGGCAACCAGTCGGTGTTCGGCCGGGACCGACCGATTGCCCACAAAACCGCATCGGCCTGAGCGGGCGGCTGCCCGGTGCTCCAGCGCACCGGCTCGGCAGTGATGGCGTCGCAATCGAAGCCGCTCGGCACCTCGGCCCGATAGCCAGGATGGAGGCCGACCCCGAGCCGGATCAGCCTGCGCCGCAGATGTTCCCACGTCTTCCGGTGGTGCTCAACCAACGGACGATCGTTCGGGAAGTAGAGGTCGACCCTCTTAGAACTCCAGCGTGCTGCGATATTGGCTGCGGCACTCACCGCGGCCGCACCGCCGCCAACCACGATCACGGATCCGGCCGCGGCCAACCGGTCGTGGTCGGCGGCGATCTCCTCGCGGATCTGCGCCGGAGATTGCATCGCAGGACGGCGCCAGAAGCCGTTGCGCACTCCGGTCGAAATCACCAGGGTGTCATAGGGTTCGGCAACCTCGGTGCCGTCGGGGCGCTGTCCGTAAACGACCCGAGCGGCCAAGTCGACTCTAG
>Ga0315276_10001546_pt1 | contig 20654 bp, 18 predicted proteins | sample YL17G05_0_MG_FD_204542 | JGI IMG/M metagenome (GOLD analysis project Ga0315276, IMG submission 204542) | Sediment microbial communities from Yellowstone Lake, YNP, Wyoming, USA - YL17G05_0 | ecosystem: Environmental > Aquatic > Freshwater > Lake > Sediment | place: USA: Wyoming | collected... | reverse complement strand
AGAGCAAGCCAAAGTTGATCGCTTTGGCATTTCGGCGCTGTTCTTTGGTGACCTTATCGAGAGTCGTTCCTAAAATGGCTGCAGCTGTGGCAGTATGAATATCCTGGTTTGCCCGAAATGCTCCCAACATAGCCTCATCTTTCGACATGTGGGCGGCGATGCGTAATTCAACTTGCGAGTAATCCACAGACAACAGGGTTAAGCCTGTATCGGCAATGAATGCCTGGCGCACCTGTCGACCAAGCTCGGTACGTATGGGGATGTTTTGTAAATTGGGATCTGATGATGCAATGCGCCCGGTTACACTGCCAGCCTGGTTATATGAAGTATGGATACGACCTGTACGAGGATTTACCTGCTCTGGTAAGGCGTCCACATATGTGGATTTAAGTTTCGAAAGCTCACGATATTCGAGAAGCAAGTCCACAACGGGATGCTCGCCTCGTAAAGCTTCCAATACTTCTGCAGAAGTGGAATAGTGCCCAGAATCTGTTCGGCGAGTGCCATCAGGAGGCGAAAGTTTCAAGCGATTAAATATTGCGTTGGAAAGTTGCTGGGTTGAATTGATATTAAAGGGTTCACCAACCTGAGCATATACGCTTGATTCGATCTCATTCATTCGAGATAACAACTCGCCAGACATTTTCTTCAGAAAATTTATGTCCAATGCAATTCCAGTCATCTCCATGTCTGCAAGCACCGGGATCAGTGGCATTTCAATTTCATCGAACAACTTGGTGGCAGAGTTGGCATTCAATTCAGCTTGAAGCCCTGGAAGAAGGCGAATGACCGCAATCGCATCCATGACAGCATATGAAGCTACATTGTCAATGGGAACCTGAGCCATACTGATCTGCTTCTTACCACTACCAATTAATGATGTAATTTCAGTCATCCGAAAATCAAGACGAACCCATGCCAGGTTCTTCAACCCAAGATTGTGGGAGGAAGGATTGGTCAACCATTCAGCAACCATCGTGTCGAAGGCGAGGGGAGAGGGGCGCAATCCATTCCTTGCCAGCAAAACGAAATCATATTTTAGGTTGTGCCCGATTTTTGGAATACTTGCGTTAGTCAATGGACCTTTCAGTGCATCGATGACTTGCTCTATTGGAAGCTGGCGTTCTCGTTCCAACTCGTGACCAACAGGGATATACCATCCTTCATTAGCTTCGATTGCCAGTGAAATTCCAACCAGACCGGCTCGCATTTGGTCAGTTGAAGTTGTTTCGGTATCGAAGGAGATGACCTTTGCGGATTGTAGTTGCCGGACAAGGTCATTGAGACCGTGTATGTCATCGACGATATGGACTGTAATTCCTTCATCATGTTGGGGTGTGGGGGTAGAAGTTGGTGTGGATGGCATGAACAATGAGAGCTGCTCTTCACGCCTGGAACTAGATTTTCCAAAGGCAGGGTATAACGAATTCAAGCGTCCCATCAAAGCTCGAAATTCCAGCTCGCGGAATAGCGCTTCCACCCGTGCTGGATCGAAATGTTCCGTACGAGCCATATCCATATCAAGGCTGATTGGGAGGTCGGTGACGATGGTTGCTAGTTTCTGACTTAGATAGGCATTTTCTTTATTTGTTTCCAGCTTTTTTCGGAGATTCTCAGTAATTTCACCTAAATGAGAGTAAATACCATTCAAGCTGTCATAGGCATTTAATAACGATGATGCAGTCTTTTCACCAATCCCAGCTACACCTGGAATATTGTCCGATTTATCTCCCACCAGAGCTTTATAATCCACCACCTGTTCGGGTTTCACCCCAAATAACTGAACCACATCCTTGGCAAAATAATCTTTAGCTTCCGCAAGGCTTTTTCCGGGTAGATTGACCAGGATGCGTTCATCCACAAGCTGTAAGAGATCACGGTCACCCGTGATAATCTTGATACCAAAACCTTCAGATGCCAGACGTCGGGAAAGGCTGCCAAGGACATCATCTGCCTCATAACCTTCCACTTCCAAGCGCGGGATATTAAAAGCGTCCACGATCTGCCGGATTCGCTCCATTTGGGGGCGTAGATCTTCAGGCATCTTTGCACGTGTGCCTTTGTAATCTGGGAATAAGGTATCACGGAACGTTTTTCCGGTGTCAAATGTAACAGCGAGATATTCTGGATGGTCCTGTTCTAATAAACGTAACAATATTGATGTAAAACCGAATACACCAGCAGTTGGTTCACCAGCGTGAGTGGTAAATGCAGATGAGGAACCCTTTGTGAGAGCAAAATATGCCCTGTATGCCAAAGCATGTCCGTCAAGTAAATAGATGATAGGAGGCATAATATATTAATGGTATGAAGTTGAATTATTCACACCTTGACGTACCCGGATTTCGCTGATATATCGATCGATCAGATGGGGTTGTACAGTGTGCTTGCCACCTGTGACGAAAAAGCCAGGTGCCCAGAAATCTCCGGAAGGATTTTCGTTTGTGAGAGGAGGGAATTGAGCAAATATGTATTGGGAAGTCTTTTGGCGCAAGGTACGAATAAGGTATGCAGGTGAGGTTGTTAGTGGCGCTTCAGTTATCATTTGAATGTAGTTCGGATGGACAGACAGGTGTTTAAGACGCCACCCATACGCAAGGCATAGCTGACCCATCCATTTAAATAAAAATGAAGCCAGATTACTTGTCAGCAGGTGGTCCGGCATACGGGGGATGAGAAAACATGAATAGGTAATGTAGTAACCTGGTGAACTTTTTGAAAAAGTTAAATTGGATACGTACCCAGGATCTGCTTGATCAGTTTGATCCTTCACCGTTTCCACAAGTCCCAACGGTTCACCTGATAATTGATCGTCAAGCTCAGCAATATCATGATAACCAGTATTATTACGCTGCTCCAGAGTAGTGGATACAGGACTCGTTTCTTTAATGTCTGACTCTACGGTTAGACCGGTGGGTGCGAATTCTGTTTCGATTTTATTCATACCTGATCCGGGTGTTATAACATCAGAGGGAAGAATACCACTTATAACATCTTGTGGTGTTTCTTCATCGGATACAGGCAGCACGGTCGTGGGTTGGTTTTTTGGTAATTCAAGAATCAGCTCATCCTGATTCGGTATGGGTGATTGAGATGGTTCTTGCTTTACTGTCTCAGTATAAGGTGGACGATACTCAAGAGGACTACCTGGCTGTGGTTCCAATAATTCATGTGCAATTTGAATGGTTTGGCGTCGCACAATGTTGAACTGAGTATCTGAATCGAACACCATTGCAAGTAACATCTCTCTGGTCAGGTTGATTACGTATAATAAATACTTTCCCTGAATCGATTGTAATTTAACGGAGCGGACCACATCCCAATTCCCGGTTTTCTGATGGTCAGGTGGTATTTCCTTTTGTAGATTTTGAGCTGATGTTTTACTATAACTGTTGATCAGATCTACAAATTCCTGGATGGCAGGAAGAGCAAACTTACCCCGCTGAGCTAATAGTTGTTTTCGGCGAAGGATGATTATTTCCAGAGCAGTCGTTTCGACTGAAAGGTCAGATAGGTGATGGGTTAGATTCGCGACATCCTGTGATATCGAAAAAGGAGGATGCTTGGGTGGTTCATGATCATATAAAGTCTCTCGTGTAGGGGAGTCAGGACTGATTCGGTCGGTTCGTGGGGCGGAGGGCTCTGCCGTTGTGATTATATTTCGAGCATGTCCGAGTGCAGACATTAATTGAGCAGTATTGAAGGAACGAGGGAGGAAGCCGTCTGGTTTGATCCCAGGAATATCCTGCTGGGTAAGCCCGTGTTTAGAAAGGATCAGGATCAAGCGTAACTCAGGATTTTTGTTTTTTAATTCTTTTACTACCGAGAGAACTGGAAAATCTGGATGGAAAATATCAAAGATACAAGAAGTAAATATTGATTTCTTCGCTAATTCCAAAATATCTGAAGGACTGTTAGTTATAATGACCTGGTACTCACCAATCTCACGCAACGCTTGCTGGATTTTATTAGCCATATATGGTGATGGTGTTATCACCGTTACAATCGTATCACCCAACATAATATCAGTTTATCACGCCCTTTCACTTGCTGCAAGTAATATTGACAACACTGACTATGCATGATATCGTATATTCGGATGGAAAGGCTAAAACGACTTTTCCGTATTTGTTTTGTATTCCTGTTCTTTGTTATCACTGTTTTTTGTGCAGGCATTGTTCATGCTGCGGAAAATTCAACAGGAGAAGTTGTACGTCAGTCAACGATTGTTGTTACATATACCCGTTATGAGTGGTGGTTGCTCAGTTGGTCCGATAACCAAATCATATGCCAGGTATTTATTGACCATGAAGGCTGGCCGACGGTTGACGAGGTCCTGACGGATTGTGGAGGAACGATATATCGCCAATGGCTGGCCACTCAACCTTGTACGGGAACGGACCCGGGAAATTTAATTCCTTCTGATTGTACAGGTTTGTATCTATATTTTGTTGGTAGCGCGCCAACACAGCAGGAAATTAAAGTAGATTTACCACCTGCGCAGGTATATTTAACCTTGAGTGGGTGCAACCCGATTCCACCGGAAAATCTCTGTCCCACGATCCCAAAATTACATTTCAATGGTGATGAGCCGTTACCTAATGAACAGATAGCTACTATCCATGTGAAGATGGATGGAAATGAAACGACTTGCCCGGGCAGCAGCTGTGATATTCAGTTATCACCAACCGACATGTCTGGAACAACTATTGAATTTTGGGCTGATTCTAGTTTTGGTGATTCAACCGACAAATTCACCGCTATGGTTCGGGTGGTTGATAGTGGGGTAAGCGCTACTCCCACGAGTGGAGGATGGTATATTGATGTAATTTCCACCCAGTGGCAGGGAAATGAAATTGCTACCTGCGCGCAGGTATGGCAATCTTTTCCACCGGTGGGAGGAGTGCCTGACTGGTTATCCACGCCTGAAGATCCAGCTTTCTTGACAACGGAAGAACCCTACTCTTATTTGGCTGGACGGTTGATAGCGAATGGAGTGGTGGATGCATCATCCTGCTCAAGTGGTGGCTTGCAATCCAATGGATATGCAGATAATTGCGGACTTGAAGTGGCGATGCCAGAGGTCATTGTGTGGCAGAACCAGTTTGATGACCAGATTTTGCAGGTGGCAAATGGAACAAAAGTTCCTGCTCAATTATTGAAGAATCTATTCGCCCAAGAGAGTCAATTTTGGCCGGGAGTCTTCCGTACAGCTAATGAATATGGTCTCGGGCAGATCACGGATAATGGAGCAGATGCAATACTATTGTGGAATCCATCCTTTTACAACCAATTTTGCACATTGGTCCTAAGTGAAGATCAATGCGCTGTAGGTTATGTGAAGCTTTCCTCTGAGAATCAGGCTATCTTGCGTGGAGCATTGGCAACGAGCTCCAATGCGGATTGTGTAAACTGTGAATATGGAATTGACCTAACCACAATTGATGCAAGTATCAACCTGGTGGCAGATACCTTGTTAGCTAACTGTGAGCAAGTGGCACAAATTGTATATAATGCGACTGGTCGGATCGCTGGTGGAGTATCTAGCTACGAAGAATTATGGAAATTTACAATTGCCAATTATCACGTCGGTTCAGGGTGCTTATCTTACCCGATATATACAGCCTGGGCAGCGCGGTCGACAATAGATTGGGAGCATATTTCAACCTATCTCACTGATGCATGTGAGACAGTGATACCTTATGTAACTGAGATCACCACTTCCCCTTGAAAATATTTCCCCATTCAGGTCAATACTAATCTACGTTTCTACTTTGTTCCCAATAATCTAACCAGCTGAAGAAATTCCTCCCATTCTTCGGTAAAAAAATGGATGGTAACGTTATTCAGTTCCAAATGAAAGGTCGTTTCTCCATCAGGTTCGTCGGCTTTCCATATTTGATAGTGAAGATTATCGGTTTCTGCAATTACCTGGGTTTTGAAATCCATATCTTGTTCAGCCATGAGCATTCCTTTCATTGAACACCATTCTATATTTCTAATGCGTGAAGAAAATTGAGAATATTATTATGGGGCTGGTAAAATATACCAGGGACTGATAAACCCACCCATATAGCGAACTTCAAAATGCAAGTGTGCGCCAGTTGAATTGCCTGTACTGCCCACTGCACCAATATATGACCCTGTAGATACGCTTTGCCCACAGACAGAACTCACTGCACTCAAGTGGGCGTAGACGGTCTGATATCCATTGCCATGATCAATCATAACCATGTATCCATAACCACCATTCGACCAGCCCGCAAACACAACCACTCCGGAATCCGAGGCGAATACTCCATCACCTACCGCTCCTGCAATATCAATACCAAGGTGACCTGACCAGTAATCATTACCTGAGAGGACATGGTTTGCACTTGGCCAGGCGAAAACTCCAGATCCGTAAGCTCCCGAATAATCTCCCTCGCACGCACCTTGACCAAGGACTGTTTTAGAAACACCAGAGTGCGCTCTGGCGATGGTTGGTACCAACCATTGACGAAACTCACGGTGTCCATTGGGAATCATAAGCCATTGCCCTGACTCAACTTGAGGGTTTGTTAAATCAAAGTTATTTCCTTCCCAGCCAAGGATATCTTGCATCTTTGCTTCAAATTTAACTGCCACAGAATCGAGAGAATCAGCTTCCAGCAATTGGTAATATACGCCATCTACTGGCGGGATGTTTAGCTTCATCCCTGGATTAAGCATATCTGGGGAGTCATTCAGCTGGTCGTAATTTGCCCAAAGGATGGTTTCAGGTTTAAGGTTAAAGCTTTGCGCAATTCCAAATACCGAGTCTCCGGTGGTGACGGTGTAATCAATCACTTTCGAGCGAGGTCGGCTCGGGATATTTGTATGCAGTGCTGTTAGCCGAGTAATGCCCCGTTCAGAGGACATTATTAAATACTCAGGTAGTACATTATTGACAGGAGTAGATTCCAAAGATGGATTCGTTGTCTGAATAGGAGGGATAACCGGATTAAGGTTATCTGAGGCAGCCTGCGTGGTTTGTACACGCGTGCCGATATATACAGCCAACAAGACTAGACTCAAGGCTACCATCCAGGTTCCTGTTAGCAGTAAACCGCTCGGTTCTCGAGCGCCTTTTATGTTATTTGGCTGTGAGGTCGATGGAGATGGATTTGTCTCTTTTATTGCGTTATTATTCATGATTAATACCAATTAAAACCGCGTTTATTATAACTGCTTTATAAAGGTCGCGGTTTGTTTACCCAGGGTTGGCTAGTCGAGATCTTCGTTTAGGGTCTCAAGGAAGGTGAGATTATCTTCGGTTTTTGAGAGACGCTGTAGAATCGCTTCGGTGCCCGCTGCAGGATCCATCCCAGCACCAAATGGTGGCGCTGCGATCATCTGATCATACATGCGGCGCATCAGCCAAACACGCGGGGTCAAATCAGGACCAAGCAAGAGCTCTTCACGGCGGGTGGAGGATCGCTCGATATCAATTGCTGGAAATACACGGCGTTCCTGTAACCGACGGGAAAGTAGAAGCTCCATGTTCCCGGTTCCTTTAAATTCTTCATAAACCACATCATCCATACGTGAGCCAGTATCGACTAAACAGGTGGCAATAATGGTAAGCGAACCACCCTCTTCGATGTTACGTGCAGCTCCAAAGAACCTTTTCGGTGGATACAAGGCGGATGGGTCAATACCACCGGATAATGTTCTCCCGGAAGGAGTGACTACTAGGTTATAAGCCCTTGCAAGGCGTGTAATTGAATCCATTAAAATAACCACATCGCGTCCGGTTTCCACAATACGTTTTGCGCGCTCCAAAGCCATTTCCGCTACCCTCACATGGGAGGTTACGGGTTCGTCGAATGTGGAGGAAATGACTTCGGCATCCACCGAACGATCCATATCGGTAACTTCTTCTGGACGCTCACCAATCAGAGCAACCATTAAATACACATCTGGATGGTTGGTTGAGATTGCATTCGCCAGCTGTTTGAGTATTGTGGTTTTACCAGCTTTAGGTGGAGAAACTATCAGTCCACGCTGCCCACGCCCAATCGGTGTGACCATATTGATCAGCCGGGTCGATAACGTATGCCGGTCGGTCTCCAAATTAAAGCGCTTATCGGGGAAAATTGGGGTAAGGCTTTCAAATGCAGGGCGGTTGCGAACCTCTTCAGGATCAAAACCATTGACTGTTTCAACTTTCAGTAAACCATAATGCTTTTCGGATTCGCGGGGGGGTCGGACATGACCAATGACCAGGTCTCCATCTCTCAGGTTATAACGTCTGATCTGTGATTGTGACACGTAGACGTCAAAAGCACCAGGCTGATAATGACCCGATCGAAGGAAACCCATTCCATCGCTCATGATTTCCAGGATGCCCCCGCGTAGTTCAAGGCCATCTCGTTCAGCTTCCGCTTGTTGAATTTTTAAGATAAGATCGTCTTTCTTTAAGCGGTTGGCGGATTGAACATTGAGATCTCTGGCAATCTGACGAAGGTGATCCAGGGATGTAGTTTGTAATTCAATTACTTTCATATTGTATCTTCTCTAAAATAAGGTTTGGGTTTTCACACAGTAGAATACTTTTACACGTTACCCCTGCCGAATCTCACTCTAATGACGCAAATACAGGCGGGTATCCAGAAAATAAATGTGGGCTAATTACTGGTAAGGGAGGGGAATATATAACTGTTTAATTATAGCATGTATATTAGATTATTGCAATCTTTCCGCAAATCATATTGCTAATGTATTCGTGTGATTTTTCTCAATAATTAGTCAGCCTCAAGGATTGAATATATTTGCTCAATTTTACAGGCTTTGCTTAACATCGCTTGAGCTGGGCAATATTTATTGGCTGATAGTTCAATTGAACGCTCAACTGCTGCTGGATCGATATTATGCCCTTTAACGATATATTCTAAGATGATATGGGTAAACACTTTTGGGAATTCTAACGCACGTTCTGCATGTACCTGAACCTGAAAAGCAGTTATATCCTGTCTTTTTTTCATAAGGATGGATATCGTATCCATAGCCGTGCAACCAGCCAAGCCAATGGCAATCAATTCCATTGGTTGAAACCCGCCATTTTCACCACCAACTGCAGGTTCTGCGTCCAAAGGAACTGCAAAGTCATTTTCTCCAGTTCCGATGAAGGATAGTTTGTCAGTCCAAATGACTTTAGTTACCACAATTATTGCTCCAGTAGGGGGGTAATATATTTTTCAAGCATTGCCTTGCTGATCGGACCAGTCCATGCCAGGATAACATTTCCATTTCTGTCAATCACATAGGAGCTGGGTAAATTATCGTTATGAAAGGCGATCAATGATTTATTATTCGGATCCAATAATATTGGGAAGGAGAGACCATAATCTTTGACAAACTTTTCTACCTCTTTTGTCGGGTCCCCTGCTTCAATTCCGACTAATAAAAATCCCTGATCACGGTGTTCCTTGAAGTATTTTGAAAGAATTGGCATCTCTGCTTTGCATGGAGGGCACCAGGTTGCCCAATTGTTAATCATCACTATTTTTTGGCTGTAATCGGAGATGGATACCTTCTCACCTTTCAGGTCGTTGAGGGTTAATTCAGGGGCGGGGAAACTTACAACAGAGGGCACAACAGAAATGTCGCTTGAAAAGTTCTCAATTGTTATAACTTTAGTTGCTACCAATCCCAAAACAACCAATCCAACACCAATTATAACCAACGCTATAAATTGGCCTAAATTATTCCCTTTTTTCCTGGCTTGATTGTTTATTTCACCCATAACTTATGAACGAATTGCACGTTTAATTTCCAAGAGTAAATACTCTTGGGGAACTGCACCTAACACTACTCCAGAACTATCGTTGATATTAATTTGGGGAACACTGCTGACATTATACCGCGTCGAGACTTCGTAAAACTCATTCGCCTCGATCATTTCGGCTTGGATTAATGGACTTTCCATCGCCATTTGATGAGCAAGCACCACGGCTTGCGGACAGTATGGTCAGGTGGGGGTTACAAAAACTTTTAAATTTACCGGTGTGGTTAGGCTTTTAAGCTCGCTTCGTACCTCAGATTTCAACCCAGAATCACGCTTGGAAACCAGGATGAGCGCTTGAATGAGTGAGCTGAATTCATAGCCAGAGGGGATTCCAGTAAAACGGATCCCATAATCCAACAAATTATCTGCATCGCGCCCGGCAATCACTAATCCAGGTGCTAGATTCACTTTATATTGTTGAGCCAGTTGGGGGTTGTCTTCTATATTATAAGCACTAAGGTGTAACTTATCAGATACGGAAATAATTTCCTCCAACAGTTGATAGGTCTCATCACATTCATTGCACGGATCCAATTTTGAAAAATATATAATTTCAACAGGCTGGTCCAATTGAAAGTCAAACAATTCCTTGATTTGTTTACAGATTTCTTCATTCAGTAGCTTTACAGGCATGATCCTCCTCACATACGCCAATAAAATTCTAATTTCCTGATTTAATTAGATGCAAAAACTGTGAAATCGTTACAAAGGCACAAAGGCTAATAATTCACACTCATTTGAGGTGTTATAATAATCTATTAAGTAAGCATTTATCATATAACCGACCAAATTGATTTACGAATCACTATCAAATGGAAACTCCTCAGGCAGATTTGGGAAAATCACCAAAAACCCGCAGCAGGTTATTGTCTTATATCCTGGGTATTTTGATGTTGGTAGGATTGCTCCTGATTCCAATATCAGTGTCTTATGCTCAGGAGGCTGGTAAATTAGGATTAGTTCAAGGGTCCTCAGGAGGGATTGGAGATTCCTCCCTAAAGCAGTCCTATTTACTCACCGATCCTGCCACTGCAACGCCAACTATTACGAAAACAGCGACTCTCACGCCAACCTCATCAAGTATACCTACCAAAACACCGACTCCGACCGAATCAGCAACTCCGTCTCCAGCAGTGATGGCTACTCAACCAAGAGACACGAAAACCCCGTCCCCAACGATAACTGGAACAATAACACCATTCCCATCGATAAAAGTAGTAGTAATACCCGCTCAAGCTAAAGTTAATGAGAGCTTTACCTTCACAATTGAGGCTGGCAACAAGGGTTACGCAATTTCCCAAAACAATTTTGTGTTTGATTCCTTCCCGACTTTTATTGATGTACAAACAGTAACTACAAGCCGGGGAACAATCACCAAAGAAACCCATTCATTTCTAGTTACGATTGGTGATATCGTACCAAACGAAAAAATTACCATCATTGCAGTTGTGAAAGTTAACTCAACCCTTACTCGTACTGAGATTATCTCCAATATTGTTACATTGTTATACGACTTTTCCAAATCGATAACAGCCAGTGTGAATTACACTGCGGTATATGAACCTCCACCAACCGAAACGCCAACCCCGTCACCTACTTCAACCGCAACGGAAACCGGAACTGCAACAAAAACGGCGACATCTACTGCCTCCCCGACTGTAACGGGTACACAACCTACAAATACCTCAACCCCCTCAACCCCCTCCCCAACGATAACTGGAACAATAACGCCAGTCCCTTCGATAAAAGTAGTAGTAACACCCACTTCAGCCAAAGTAAATGAGAGTTTTACCTTCACAATTGAGGCAGGCAACAAAGGTTACACATCTACCCAAAACAACATTGTGTTCGATTCCTTCCCAACTTATATTGATGTAAGTACAGTAACTACAAGCCGGGGAACAATCACCAAACTTACCCATTCATTTGTTGTTACGATTGGTGACATGGTTCCAAATGAGAAAGTTACCATCATTGCTACTGTGAAAGTAAACTCTTCCCTGACGAAGAATGAGGTTACCTCCAATCTCGTAACTTTAGCGTACGACTATTCCAAATCTATAACAGCTAGTGTGAATTACACTGCAGTATATCAAGCTCTACCGCACACGGGTGAGTTACCTTTGAACTGGCGAGACACCCGGTTAAAACCAGTGGCACTGATCCCGGGAATTATGTTATTGGGATTGGGTGTTGGTTTGCTAGTCATTGGGATTTGGTTAAAAGTCAGTAATAAAAGGGATTCCTATGCGATGATAGCAATCGGTTCCTTATTTGTTATTATCGGATTTGTAGCAGGTATATATGCATCTGGTGTGTTGTTAACCAATCAACAAGCAAATGGTCGCATAACGGCTCCGACTTCCAGTGGAATCCTTGCTCAAATATATCCAGTGGAGATTACTGAAACCGGGTTACCAAGACTTCCAGCTTCCGCTTTCTCAACCCCAGAGGCGATCGTACCGGTTGTTACCTTACCAGATTATCCCATTCCAACGCCTGAGATCACTATAACTCCGCAACCTGGCGAGGCAGAGTCAGATATAAGCCCAGTGGTGCGAATTGTTATACCAGGCATTTCCCTGGATACCGAAGTCAAATATGTGCCTTATGACGGTTACACCTGGTTGATAAACGGTTTACGGCAAGAAGTCGCATGGATGGGAAACACCTCATGGCCAGGGTTGGGAGGAAATACCGCACTTGCAGGTCATGTAACTGTAACCGGGTTGGGAGATGGTCCTTTTCGTCACCTCGACGAGCTTCTTGCTGGTGAAGTCGTCATTCTTTATACTGAAAAGAATATGTATACATACAATGTGCGGGAGAGGCGAGTTACAGATGATGGGGATATGTCTGTAACCCTGGCTTCCGATTACCCCCAGATCACATTGATCACATGTACGGATTGGGATCAGGAATCTCAAACATATTTGAAGCGGTTGGTGGTCTTCGCGGATTTGATCCGTACAGAACCGATCACCAGGGGTTCAGTTCCCTGATCTAGTAAAACCATTTACCCTAAAAACGCTGGATTTTTTCCAGCGTTTTTTTAGTGCATCTCCGTGAAGACCCATTCGCCTCCAACCATGGTGGCAATGGGGTGAATATTCAATAAATCGTTTGGGGAACAATGGTATGGGTCATCATTTAAAATAATAAGATCTGCCAAAAAACCTGGAGTAAGTCTCCCAACTTTATCTTCCATGCCTGCGGCGAAAGCTGGACCGGTTGAATATGCATGAATGGCTTCGTTGATTGTGAGCCTTTGTTCCGGATACCATCCTTGTGGTGATGGGAAGCCATCCGCCCGGCATCGAGTGACTGCCGCATGGATACCCAAAAAGGGATTGGGTGATTCCACCGGTGCGTCAGAGCCGAAAATCAGATCGGCTCTGTTCGTGATCTGCTCGCGCCAGGCATAGGCATTAACCGATCGTTTACCCCAGAATTGGTCTGCCATTTCCATATCCGAGGTGGCGTGGATGGGTTGCATGGAAGCGAGTATATTCAATAGGGAGAGACGCCTGACATCATCGGGATGAAGGATTTGGACATGCTCAATACGGTGCCGAAGTTGAGTTTTTGAAGAAGATTGGATGGTTTTTTCAAATTCTCTCAGCTGAGCATATGCATTGAGTACTTCGTGATTGGCCCAGTCACCAATGGCATGCACTGCCATGCTGATACCATTCCGTACGGCCATCTGACCATATTCGAACAGCTCTTCAGCATCCAACATTAATATTCCATTGTTCTGGGGATCGTCCTCATATGGCTGGATCATGGCAGCCGTGTGCGGCCCAAGAGCCCCATCTGCAAATAATTTGACTGACCCGATGCGCAGCATATCATTTCCGAACCCGGTACGAAGACCCATAGCAATGGCATTAGGCAGATTTTCTAAAGGAATACTTTTAACTACTCGCAGTTTCAGCTCTTTTGACTGGTGCATGACCTGCAAGGCGGAAAAACAACGGCTGAGGTCAAAATCATGCACTCCGGTTAGACCCATTTTCCATAGAATGGGTTGAGTTGAGCGAAGGGCTTTTACAACCTGATCCAAATTCAGCCCTGGTATGGTGTTCTCGACCAGGTTCATTGCGGATTCAAAAAGGATGCCATCTGGGTCACCGTTTTGCAAACGCCCAATTCTGCCGCCGGAAGGATCGGGAGTGATACGATCAATTCCAGCAAGATGGAGAGCAATGCTGTTTGCCCAGGCACAATGGAGTGATTTATGGGTGAGGTAAACTGGATTACGCGGTGCAATATTATCCAAATGAGTCGCACATCCATATCCATCAGGCCAATTGTTTTGGTTCCAGCCATGACCAAGGACCCATTCGCCAGGTGATATGGAAGTTACGCATGCCGACACCCTTTTTAGGCATTCGCCTATACTTTGGGTCTCACAATCTACTTTTTGCATGCTTAAGGCATAATTTTCCAAATGGATATGGGCGTCTATAAGCCCGGGGATAATTGTGTAACCGCAGGCATTGAATGAATTGCTTGTGGAAAACGCATTCAGGATCTCGTCATCCGTCCCAACAGCAAGAATACGCCCATTATCGATAACTAGAGCACTGCCGAATTCCCGTGCAGAGTCAAGGGTATATATTTTGGCGTTATGGATGACGAGCATGTTTGGTTTGATTAATCAGTCTGACCAAGGATACGCAGGATCAATGCATCCAACTCTTCTTCGGAATAATAATGGATAACAAGCGTACCACCTTTTTTCCGAGTGTGCAGGCTGACCCTTGTACCCAGGCGCTGGCGCAACCTTTCTTCAAGGTAAGAGACGTCCGGGTGTGGAGTGGGCTTTGCATCTGAAGCGGGGCGCTGACCGAGCAATTTGTGTACCAGGTCTTCCGTCCGGCGAACGTTAAGCCCGTGCTTTAAAATCGCCTGTAGGGCAACTGATTGTGCCTGGGGCGTGGGCAGGCTTAGCAATACGCGCGCATGCCCTTCACTGATATCCCCACTGGCAAGCGATTGACGGACATCTTCTGAAAGTTTGAGCAGACGCAAGGTGTTGGTGATGGCTACGCGGCTTTTACCCAGCTGTTGGGCAATTTGCTCATGAGACAAGTTGAAATCATCAGCAAGCTGGCGGTAAGCTTCTGCCGACTCTAATGGTGTGAGATTTGTACGCTGGACATTTTCAATGAGAGCCAGCTCAAGGCGTTGTTGTTCTGACGCTTCACGCAAAATTGCTGGGACAGTATCCAAACCAGCCATACCGGCTGCCAAGAGACGGCGTTCACCTGCAATCAAAGTATATTTTCCAGGTTCGATAGCAGGTGTGACGATCAATGGTTGCAGAATGCCATTTTGTTGGATGGAGGCAGCCAATTCTAATAACTCTTCCTTGTCCATCACTGAGCGCGGTTGTCGGGGGTTGGGATTTATATCCGCGATGGGTAAGGTTTGATAAATACTGGATGAAATTTCGCTTAGTGTCTCAGGTGTGAAATCTCCAGTGGGGATTAGAGCGTCGAGCCCCCTGCCAAGTCCGGTTTTTTTTGTCATTCTGTGCTCACGAAGGCTTGAATAGGTTGGGAGGTTAGTAGGCCATCACCTACCAGGATTTCTCGCGCTAAATTGGAATAAGCCACCGCCCCGTTTGATCCAGGTGCATACACAGAAATGGGTTGCCCATAGGAAGGTGCTTCGGCTAGTCGCACAGATCGAGGAATTATGGTGGTGAAAACCTGGTCTTTGAAATGACGATTAATCTCATGCACGACATCTGCACTAAGTTTAGTGCGAATATCAAACATTGTTAATACCACCCCACGAACCTGTAAATCGGGGAAAATGGCGGTGCGGATACGGGAAAGGGTTTGATTTAGTTGCCCAATGCCTTCTAAAGCCAGGTACTCACATTGAACGGGGATGATGACACCATCTTTAGCAGCCACAATGCCGTTCAAGGTGAGTAAACCGAGGGAGGGGGGGCAATCAATCAAGATGTAGTCGTAGCGCTCAGTCAGGGGTTGAAGGGCTTCTCTCAGGCGGGTCTCACGCGAGATGACTGGAACTAGCTCTACTTCAGCCCCAGCCAGCGATGGAGAGGAAGGCAGAAGCGAAAGTTTTAATCTTTGGTTGAATAAGATATTTTTATAAGCTGGAACCGCACCAATGATCACTTCATAGGTACCGTTACTTATAGTTTTTTTGTCTATCCCCAAACAGGATGTGGCATTAGCCTGGGGGTCGAGGTCTACCAGCAAAATGCGTTGATTAAAAGTTGCCAGGAAAGCGCTAAGATTGACTGCTGTTGTGGTTTTCCCTACGCCACCTTTCTGATTGGCTATCGTGTATATCCGACCCATCAAAGAACCTCAACCAGGTATTCCTGGATTTCCTCAGGAGTTGGGATACCTTCAAATCCTTGCCTGGTTATAGATGCAGCCGCGATATGGTTAGCAAAGCGGGCAGACTCCCATGGATCTCTTGTCAGATAAAGGCGGACAAAGAAAGCTGCAGCAAAAATATCACCTGCGCCAGTCGAATCTACCTCATCCACATGAGGGGCTCGGAACCGACGAACATCACCATTCCAATATACCCTTGCTCCAGCAACGCCTTCGGTGACGACCAAAATGCGAGAAGCCGACGCCATTTCCTCAATCCGGTTTTCATCTTTTAATACATCATGAATGCTTAATACAGCGGCTCCGGCTTGTTGCAGGGTGAAGGAAGCTTCAGGCCATTCGGAAGCATAAACATGACCAGATTCATCCCAACCACGCAACCAACCCTGAGGAGTTATACCCACCAGGGAGGTAGGGAAGTGCCTGATCAAACCCGGTTCAACTTCTTGCGCCACGGGGGCTAGATGCACAATAGGTGCTTGTCTCCAGGGTTCAGGGATCAGGTGATAATCTAAATTTGGGGCAATCATATGAACAACCTGGATGCGCCCATTTTCTGTATAATGATTTTCAAAAGTGGTGGAATGGTCAGCCGGGAAACTGATGATAGGGATTTGTTTCAAATTTCCAAGTGGTAATTCAGCCCCCCAGGAGGTAACTATCCCGACACGCAAACCAAGTGCATGGGCAGTTAATGCCGCGTACGCTGCTGTACCTCCAAGTCTCGGTCCTGCTGGTGTGAGATCGCGGGTTAGGTGCCCAATGATCAGGTAATTAATGGGTTCAAGCTGAGATAGGTTGAACATGAATAAATTATACCTGAAATAAAAAAGATGCTGCTTTTCTTAGCTAAAGCAGCATCCAGTGTTTATTCATCATCTTTTGGGATAATGGTCACTTTACGGTGGGGTTCTTCACCAAAGCTTTCGGTAGTGACACGATCATCCTCCCGCAGCTCCATGTGAATGATACGTCGTTCGTTGGGTGGCATGGGCTCGAGTGTTTGTTTATGGCCAGTTTTAATTGCTTGTTCAGCCATGCGATGTGATAACTGGCGAAGCTGTCGCTCACGCCGGGTTCGATATCCTTCTACATCAATAACCAGGGTGATATTATCTCTAAGCTCTTTGTTGACAATTAGACGAGAGATATATTGTAATGCGTTCAGTGTTTCTGAACGTTTACCGATCAAAACACTCAGGTCATTACCGGTAATGTCCACCAGAATGGCTCGTGTTCCTCGAATTTCATCAATTTCACTGTATGAAGCGGTCACATGAGCTTGGATATTCATTTTATCAAGCAACTCGTTGACTGTTTCCTGGGCGACATGCAGTGGAATCTCCTCTTTGGCGTTCGCAGGTGGGATTCGGATTGGTTTGTCAATAGGTTCTTCTTCTGCAACTTCCTCGTAGGAAATTTCTCTCTCTAGAAGAGATGTTTCTGACTCGTATTCTTCCGGGATATTTTGTTTGACGATGAGTCGGACCCGCGCCTGATGAGCTCCCAGTCCAAATAACCCGCGACTTCCTTCATCTAGAATCTCAATCTCCACAGCTTCACGGGGCAATTCTAGCTCAGCCAGTCCTTTTTCGATGGCTTCATTTATTGTTGGAGCGATAATTTCAAGGGTTGCACGTTGTAAGCTCATAGTTCTCTTCCAATACTAGCTAATTCTTGCTTGATAATTTTTTCTTGCTGACCGTTTTCTGAGGGAGTAAATTACTCCACTTAATTTGTCCCATAACTGCATATTGAGCGACAGCCAGTATATTACTTACAAGAAAATAAAGGGCCAGGCCTGAAGCCAAAGAATAAGCAATAAAACCCATCATAAGGGGCATCATTAAGGTCATCTGTTTCGACATCTGGGCACCCTGGTCACCTGGGTTGCCAGCTGGGGTCATCAATTTGGATTGCAGAAAGGTGGTGAGGACCACGAGAATGGTCATAATTGGTATTGCATAAGGTCCGATATAAAAAGCATTCGGACTGGCAATCTCTGGCAGGCCCAGGTTCATCCACAGGAATTTACTATTTAATGGAATTAGCACGGAAGCCGGGATGAAGGCGTATAAGGAACGGCTTAGGGTTAATAATTGGAGAGGGGCTGAAGCCATGGCAAGAGAGATGGATTGGTACAAACCGATCATGATGGGGAACTGGATTACTAATGGCAGACAGGAACCAAGCGGATTGATCCCCATCTCCTTATAGAGCTTCATCTGCTCCTGGGCGAACTTCTCTTTATCATCTTTATACTTCTTCTGGATTTCCTTATATTTTGGAGAGGTCTGTAAGCCCTGCATCTTTTGTTGGCCTCTCACTTGCTGGGCAGTGAGCGGGTAAGTGATCAGCTTGATGAGTATGGTAAAAATAATGATCGCTATTCCAAAATTATGCAGAATCAAGTCATAGACATAAATTAGGACATTGACCATCGGTGAAAGGATAAAAGTATTCCACATAAGTAATTATCTCCGTAAATGTATATTGTAACTTTATCTCACTTTTTGGCTGGAGTGAATGTCCATTTCTGGTTGGCATCCAGATTAAGGGCAACGAGGAGTGAATCAAAGTTGGTTGGTGCAATGAGGATTGTATCCCCGGTGATGAGTGGAGAACCGTAAATCAGACCGCCTATTACCCTACTGTTAACGATAGTCCCATCTGTGGAAATAGTAAACAAAGTATCTCCTTCAGTAGTAAGGTAAATCTTATCTTCTAAAAGCACTGGTTTATCGACAATCGAGTTCTGCGGTTGGATGCGCCAAAGCGAAGTGCCATCCTGGGCATTTAGGGCATAGAAATATCCTGATAAATCACCAAAATATAGGACCTTATTTGCCAGTACTGGCCCTGACCAGACCCAATCCTGGGTACCAAAACGCCACCGGATCGATCCAGTGGTCGCATCCAGGGCAATCATCTCATCTGCAAAGGTTCCAACATATAAGGAACCATCGGTACTCACAGCGGGGGTTCCAACCAGAGAGCCACCGAGTTCAGGGCTTTGCCAGAGTAATTCACCGGATGAGGCGTCAAATGAATACATAGTATGGTCCATGGAGGCAATGTAAATACACCCACAATCTGGTGAACTGGTTGGTTGCGCCCACAGGGGTCCCTTGGTTTCTTTATTCCAGATTAACTTTCCAGTCATATCGAATGCATATATATAACCATCCGATGAAGGTTGGTAGATCATATTGTTGGTTATATACGGGCTACCGATCAGGTGGTTACCTAAGGTTTGAGAGCTCCAATTTAGTGAACCTGTTGTGGGGTTTAGGCTATAAAGTATTTTGTCATAACTGGGTACGAGAAGCTGCCCATCCGGAGTGAGCACCGGATTAGCATAAAAACCTTTAGGATTAGGTTTAGCAGGATATCGCCAATTTTCACTGCCGGTTTTCAGATCCAATGCGTATACCTGGGGGCCAGCAGAAAGGTATACGATATCAGAACTGGCTGCTAAACCGTGCCAGCTTGTGGATATACCAGCCGAGCTGCCACATCCACTGATCAAAATGCTTAATAATACGAAAGAGATAAGAAGTAGGTTTTTTTTTGATTTCATCGGTTATCTTTTCTAAGGTACACGGTCAAATCCACCGCGATTGAATGGATTGCATCGTAAAATGCGCCACGCAGCCATAAAACTTCCTTTGATTGCACCATATTTATAGATTGCCTGATAGCCATAATGTGAACAGGATGGATAAAAACGGCATGTCCCGTTAGGTAGGGTTGGCGAGATTACTTTTTGGTATGCCCGGATCAACGCCAATAATGATATACGTGGCAGGTTCCAGATGGTTATGGGCAGGTCACGTAAACGCGGTTCTAGAATAGTTTCAGTTTCGTGTGACATTCAACTAACGTCATTGTTGCTAATCAGATTTGCTTTATAAAACAGCTTGCTCAGGGTATCCTGAATTTCGGATAATTCTGCTTTCAGAATGGGTCTACGCGAGATAAGAATGATCTTCCAACCTGGTTTTATGAGGTAAAGAAGTGTTCTAGCAGCTTCGCGTAACATTCGTTTAGCACGATTTCTTTGGACAGCATTTCCCACAGATCGACTCGCAACGACTCCAATCTGCGTTTTTTCGTCTGGTACTTGTAGCACGACCAGCAAAACAAGCGGGTGGGCATAAGACTTTCCAAAACGCCTCACCCGCATGAAATCTGTAGAATTTGTTAGACGGAAATTGCGGTTCACCCACGCCAGTTGATCTTCTTAACGTGATTGTTTTTAATGACTGTAAGACGGTATCGCCCTTTGAGGCGGCGATTTTTTAATACCTTTCTCCCATCAGCAGTCGACATTCGTTGCCTGAAGCCATGCACACGCAAGCGGCGACGAATTTTTGGTTGATAAGTTCGCTTTGGCATTCTGTGTTACCTAAATCCTTTTAATAAATTTATACCTCGATTAAACGATTGGGGATTATAAC
>Ga0315276_10001545_pt1 | contig 20658 bp, 20 predicted proteins | sample YL17G05_0_MG_FD_204542 | JGI IMG/M metagenome (GOLD analysis project Ga0315276, IMG submission 204542) | Sediment microbial communities from Yellowstone Lake, YNP, Wyoming, USA - YL17G05_0 | ecosystem: Environmental > Aquatic > Freshwater > Lake > Sediment | place: USA: Wyoming | collected... | reverse complement strand
TGAGGGACTTACATTCCCGGCTGCTACCCGGGCACGCCGCCCGGAGGCGGTTTACCCCGGCCCGCGCACAGAGGTACTTCTCACTCACGAAGCGGATGGACGCGGAGGTCATCAGGGTGCCTTCCGTCTTTCGTCGGCAGCTTTTCACTGTTTCTTCCTTATGAGGCCGCGGAGCTTTCCGAAGGGGAGTGCGCTTTCCAGCAGTGCGAGGTCCGACGTGTCAATGGCTTTCAGCGCGAAGATGCTCCCGACGTAGGCGCAGGAACAGACGATCGCGTTGACTATCCAGGGGACGCCTGCAAGGTTCATCAGCCAGACCGAAAGGATCATGACGCCGCCGGACGCCACGATCTTCATCTGGACGCCGACGGTCCCCCGCCGCAGGAGCAGGGGCGGCATCATGATGATCATCGTGATCATGACGAAGTATTCCGTCGCGACGGTGGCAATGGCGGCACCGATTCCCCCGTTACCGAACCGGCGCTGCGCGTACGGAATGAGCCAGAGGTTCAACCCCACGTTGACGAAGATCGCCAGGAACGCGCTCACCGATAGCTGCTTTTGCTTATCGGCGGCCAGGAGCGTCATCCCGAGCACCATGTCGATATAGACCAGGAGCATGCCCGCCCCGAATATCCGCAGGAGCAGGATCGACGGCGTGTATCCTTTAAGGCCGAAAACGAGATCGATGATCTGCGGCGCGAAGGCGAAGGCCCCCACGGAGATCGGTATGCCGGCCAGCAGGATGAAGTCAAGGCTCTTTCTGGTCATCCTCGCGAGCGCGTCGGCGTCCTTCCAGTTCCGGGCAAGAACGGGAAAAACCGAGATCGAGAAGATGCTCGGCAGGAACATCAGAATGTCGAAGAACCTGTACGACGCGCCGTACCACCCGACGACCGTCTCCGTCGTCATGAGCGACAGCATGACGGTGTCCACGCGGTAGTAGATGACGCCAAAGAGCGTATTGAGAAAGTACGGAACCCCCTGCTTCAGCAATCTTCCCGCCTCCTGCCAGTTGGGGCGCGGAAGCACCGGGAGCAGCTTTCGGGCGAAGGAGGTGCACAAAATCAGGTTGACAAACCCGCAGAAGAGGAAGATGCCGGCAAGGCCGACCGCGTTGGTCCCGATCATCAGAGCGCCGATCGAGAGAACGGCCAGCATGAACGATTCGACAACTCCTCCGTACGACGGGTACTTCATCTGCTCGACCCCCTGGAAGAAACTCCAGAGGACGCTGTTGACGCCGCGCCAGAGCAGGCCGCCTCCGAGGATGAGGAGCACCATCACGACGTCGGGGGGATAGTGCGCGACCTTGGCGAAGACGTAGAGACCGATATAGGCCAGGATGCCGATCGGCATCCTGGCGCTGGCGGCATTCACGACGGTGCCGGCCGCCTCATCGGGCCTGCGGCTTACCTCCTTGGCCACCGAGTATTCCCGGCCGAAATCGACGACGATCGCGAGCGTGGCGACGACGGAGGTCCCGAGGAACAGCTTGCCGTATTCGTCGGGTCCAAGGAATCTCGGCAGCACGAACATCAGCGCGGAACCCGAGATCCATGTCAGGACCTTGGTGGCGGAAAGGACGCCGATCGTCTTTGAGACGGATTTTGCCGCTTCACCGGCCATGAGCACCGGAGATCTTGTCCTTGAGCACGGCGGCCGCGAACCGGGGGAGCGACATCATCCGGCGCCAGCGCCTCGGTTCCTGCATGAGCCGGTAAAGCCATTCGAGTCCGGCTTTCTGCATCCAGACCGGTGCACGCAGGACCACCCCGGCGATAAAATCAAACGTCCCCCCCACACCGATGGCGACGGGGATTCGCAATCGATCCGCTGTCCTTGCAATCCAGAGATCCTGTCGCGGTGGTCCGTAGGCGACGAGCAGGACATGAGGCCGCGCCGCCTCGATGCGGCGGCAAATCTCGTCTTCTTCGCGCGGGTCGGGGGAGCCCGCATAGGCCCCGGCGATGACCAATCCCGGGTTTTCCCGTTCCAGGCGAAGCGCCACGCGCTCGGCAACACCGGGGGCCGCGCCGAGAAGGAATATCCGGATCTCCTTTCGCGCAGCCACCCGCGCAAGGGCGGTGACGGTGTCGACTCCTGCAACCCGCTCGCGCAATGGAGATCCGAGGATGCGAGCGGCCCACAACACCCCCACCCCGTCCGGCAGCGCAAGGTCGCTCCGGGAGAGAACAGTGCGGAATTCTTTGTTCTCCTGCGCCATCATGATGAACTCCGGGTTCACCGTCACCACATGGTGCGGCCTTCCGCTGAGCGCCATCTGCTCAAGCCGCACGACGGCATCCTCCCCCGAAATGCTGTTGATGCGGACCCCGAGGATCTCCATCGACGGTACGGTCTCCGTCATGCGGCCTCCCCGACGGGCGAGGCCACGGTGGAGGCCTGAGCCATTGCTGCGTCTCCGGCGGCATTCCGGCGGGAAATGTCCAGCCGCTGAAGGACCGGGACAAGTCCCATCATCATTCCCAGATAGACCATATTGCGGTAATAGGTAAGCTGCATGTCCACGAACGATACCACCAGCTGGTTCACGACGGCTATCACGCACATCGCGCAGAGGGCTTTGAGATAGGGGTCGGTCATGGCCGCGAACACCATGGCCCCTCGGAACACATACGAGTTGAAAAAAAGCCAGAAACAGAACGCGCCCACCGTCCCCATCTGCACGAAGATCCAGAGGATCTGGTTGTGGGCCACGTAGTCGCCCAGCGCAAAACCTGATCCCCACAGGGTCATGACCTTTTCGTACTTTCTGCCAAAGCCTATCCCGATGGCAGGAGACCCTATGAACGTCTGCGCCAGATTGTAGTTCTCGATCTTCCGATACGCTGTTGACTTCAGATCTTTTTCGCCGCGCACGCCCCCCTCATCGGTCACCGTCGCCTTGAACTGCTGGGCGATGCTCCCGAGCCTGCTGTAGCTGTTCCAGAAGACCGCCAGGTACATACTGAAGAAAACCGCGAAAACACCGAGCGCGATCAGAATTGTCTTTCGCTGCTTTGCGGGAATCAGCACGATGAATGCGGTGAGCGAAGCCATAAACGAGGCATACGCCGCCCGGCGTTGCGCCGCGACGTACCCGAGCACCATCGGCACGAGAAGCCAGAGGAGCGCCTGGCGTTGCGGTCCCTTCTCCCCCAGCAGGAGCAGGGCCAGCAGGAATATCACGAGGGTCACCATGAAAACGGGATCCTCATGGTTTGTAAAGGTCTCAAGGATGTTCGGCCAGCGTCCGAAGCTGAAGCCGAATGATGCGAACCGGTAGGCCCCCTGGAACGCCTTGGCTGAAACCCCGGCGATTACCCCCCAGATCAAAACCCGGAGCTCGTTCTCGGTCTTGATGACCTGCGGGACGAACAGGATCATCATCCCCATGTAGAAGAGGGCACGCGTCTCCCAGAGGGATATGATGGCGTCACCGCCGCGCGCCAGACCGTAGACGAGAGCGCCGATGATCGCGAGGTAGAGAAGAGTCATCGGCCCCTTGAGAGGTACCGCCGACAGGTCGAACGAACCCCGGAAGAGCGCCGTCATGAACCAGACGCCGAATATCAGAAAGAGCTGGATTTCCATCGGGGTGATGACACCCTGGTCGATCTTCGGCATCCACGGTATCGCGTTCAGGTTGAGGAAAAAGCCGACTTCGGTCGTAAAGGTCGGGAACCCGGGAATATCGTACTGGTCGAAGAAGAGGACGAGAAAAATGAAGATGGTGAACCCCAGGTCCACCCGGTATACCGTGATGGCGACGACGGCAACCAGACCGATGAAGACCCCCCCGACCATGATATTCCCGTCGGTGATGACCATGACGTAGGCGAGGAGACCTGAGAGGCCCACGGCCAGCGCGAGAATAAACGGCGAGATGCCTGACGCGAAGGCGGCGAACCGCGCGCCGGCAAGCGGGACGCCGTGTCCGGTATGTGAGGTTACGCTCATCTCAGAGTGCGGGAGGGCGCTCCACCGTGAACAGATACAGAACGACCAGTCCGATTTGCGCGGCGGTAACAAGGACGATCACCAGATACTTGCGCATCCCCATTTCCTTGCTTCGGAGTCCCACGAAAAGCAGGCCGACCATTAATCCGATTAATTCGACGATTGTGCTCATAGGACCAGGCGGCTATTCCAGGGCTTCATCGGTTGCTCTGTTGAAGACGAACCCGAGTATCTGACTTGAATTCAGTTGGCGGAACATTCTCTCAACATCCTCGTGTCTGGTTCGCGTTGCGTCGACGACCACAAGGAGGCCGTCCATTTGATGGGTCAACAGGACGGGCACGTGAGGTTCCTTCAGGACCGGCATATCCACGATGACGAACTCGAAGTGCTCGCGGAGCGAATAAATAATGTCCCGGAAGAGGACGACCTTGTCGAGCCCCAGAGCGGGAAGATCGTTCTCAAATCCCCCCGCAGACTCGAACGATGAGCGTACATCGCCCGAGAGGAGTGCCATGCCCGCAAGTCCCGCGGGGAGGACGTGCAGGTGATCCACCCGCGTCTTCCAGACCTGGATCGTGCTGCCGTCGATCGCTTCCATCAGGCCGGGCCCGAGAGGGGTCCCGAACACCGAATGAAGCCTCGGGCTGCGGATGCTGAGATCCACGAGAATTGTGTCCCGGCGGTTGGCCAGCGCGAGGGACACCGCGAGGTTCGATGCCACCAGGGTCTTCCCTTCGCCCGGATTCGCGCTGGTGATCCCCACCGTCAGACTCACCGAGGTCGCCCCCTTGGCCAGAAGAGAGTACGAGAAGCGGTTGTAATACTCGGGCGAGACGATCGTGTCGTCGATGGGACCGCCGGCGTCGTCCGCGATCACGACGGGTTTGAGCAGACGGACAAGGTTCTTGTCGCCGGCACCCCCCGCCGCACCATCGTTGTCGCGCGTCCGCTGGTCGTGCGCTCGGTGGCTGTCCGAATCCATCATGGTGAGTATGCTCTCTCAGATTTATGAAAAACCCGCACCGGCATCAATGCATGCGGCGCGTATCGGGCAACAGTGCGATGACCGGCTTCTGGTACGTCTCAACGTGCCTCGGCGTCCGCAGCGTGGTGTCAAAAAGCTCCGCGACCACTGCAAGCAGGAGACCCAGGATTATCCCCAGGGCGAAACCGCTTCCCATGATCATCATGCGGTTGGGCTTCGTCGCATGCGTCGGGAGTGCCGCCGGATCCAGGATGATGAACTGATTCGCTCCACGGCTCCCCACGTCAAACGCCAGGCGAGCCTGCTCGAGCTTCAGCTTCATTTCATTGTACAGCTTCTGGTTGATGTCGTAGTTCGACTGCTTGTCCTGGTTGGTCCGCGTAGCGACCGACGACTTCTTCAGTTCTTCGATGATCTGGCCTCGGCGCTTTTCGAGGTTCGACTGCCGACCCTGCAACTTGTAGATCTCGTTGTCAACCCCCTTGTGCATGCGGTCCAGCAACTCGACCAACTGTCCCTCAAGCTTGTCCACCTCGGGAAACTTCGCCGTGTAACGGCGGGTCGATTCGTCATACTTGGCGAGGATCGAACGGAGTTCGTTCACGAACGGGAGGTCTTCCCGCTGCAGCTCGAGAAGCGGCTGCTTTCCGCTCTCCGTCCGGAGAACTTCGGGCGAGTTCTTGAGAAGGTCGGAGAGTGTGCCCAGCACTGCAAGTGCATCCTGGTACACCTTCAATTTTGAGCTATTCGCCCCCATATCCTTTTCGAGATCGCTGATCTGACCATAGAGCGTCTTGATTTCGGTCGGGAGCTCATCCACATCCTGCTTCATCGTCGTGACCAGCGATCGGGTGCTCGCCTCGAAGAGCCGGCGGTATTCTTCCACCTTCTTTTCCAGGAAATCGACGGTCTGCTGGTTCTGGCGATTCTCCAGTTCGGTCTTGGTCATGATAAACAGGTTCGCGATCGTCGCCGCCCCTTTCTGCGCCACCTGGGGATCGGAATCCGAGTACAGAATGGTGAAGGAGTCCGAGCCGAGTCGACTGGTGCTCAGAGCCCCGCGTACCTTGCTCACGAGCGCGTCCTGCTGGGCTTCTGACTGCCCCACGCTGCTGTACCCCATGCTGTCGACCGCCGCCTCAAGAAACCGCCGGCTCATGATGATCTCGCCGAAGTTGCGAAGCTGCTCTTCGAACGCCGCCATCATCTCGTACCCGGTCAGCGTCTTGATGCTCTGGTCCGGCCGCACCAGGATGGTCGTCGTGGATTCGTACTTCCGCGGGAGGACGAACGCCCCGATGACGCAGATGGTCGTCACAAGGAGTGCGGGTATGGCGATCATCTTCCACCGGCGGCGAAACATCCCCACAATTTCGCGCGTGCGCAACTGTGCCGTTCTCACGCCTGGTCCTCCTCTTTATAGATGCGAATCTTCACACTTGGTGGCTTGCAGCCAACATTCAAGACTCGTGCCAGCGACCACGAGCTCACGTACTCTAAAATGCTAAAATTGCTAGCCAATTCCGATGCCCTCCGTCACGGCCTCACATTCCGCATCGCGGCTCTCCCTGATGGTGCTTCTATTCCATACAACCGGGGAGGTCCTCTGCCCGAAATAGTGCCACCGGAAAGGGGTCGACGGCACACGGCTCTCTTTCGCATCGGTGTTCGGGGGGCCCTCCGGGGGGAGAAAATGGCGTTGGGGGCCCCGGCGGTCTCCTTTCAGCTATCTGGCATGTAATTTGGGAAGTAATGGGATGACCCATCCACTGATCCGGGACTCGCGCCATGCCTCCTTCGTTAAAAGCGTCGTTCGTCGCTTTCGTCATCCTCATCGCCGTCTCAACGCTGAGCTCCTGCGCGGCCTACGGCGTTTCGACAGACACTCCCCTGACCTATGCGGGAGGCACGCAAATCTATCCCTCTACCGTCCTTTCCGATACAAGCCTGATTGCCATCGGCGACTCGGTGACGATGTCGGTCTGGGGTTATCCCGAGTTCAGCACGAGGTCGATCGTGAAAGCGACGGGGTCCATTACCGCACCCCTTCTCGGCGAGGTCTTCGCCGCCGGCCTCACCAAGAACGAATTCGCCAAGGCCCTGCGGGAACGCCTCGCCGAGTATATCCCGGGGGAAATCAAAGTCTCGCTCGAGGTGGCCAATCCCGTCCCCCGTATCACGGTCCTCGGTGCCGTCAGCCGTCAGGGGAGTTTTCCGGCAACCGCCGACCTCCTGCTGCTCGAGGTCATCTCCAATGCAGGCGGGTGGACGCCCGACTCGGATCTAAGATATGTCAAAATAACCCGCCAATCAACCAGGGAGGGAGACCGCCGCTTCATCGAAGTCGATTTGAATATGTATCTGGAGGCAGGCAACGCACGTGCCCTCCCCCTTGTGCATCCGGGAGATGTGGTCATTATCCCCCGTAGCGAAAACTTCGTGCGGGGGGTGGGAGAATACTTCCGCGATGCGCTCCTGCTCATCACCATCTTCGGTCTCTTGAAGTGAGGACCGACCGATGACCACGAATTCCACGCTCCTTCGACTTTTGCTCCTCATTGCTCTCGCCGCAGCGGGGACCCACTCCTACGCCCAGATCTCCAGCGCCAGCACCGACCGACATTCGATCATCGGTGCGCGGGGGTCGGCCATGGGGGACGCCAATATCGCCGAGCCTTTTGATGCGATGGTCCTATACTGGAATCCCGCCGCGCTCGTCCGCATTCTACATCCGACATTGATCGCGAATTTTTCCGTCGAGCTGAACGACTACGAGGACCAGTTCCTGACCGAGAATGTCACGCTCCCGCTCCCTCTCCTTCGGGACTGGGGGCTCGGCGCCGGATTGACCCTGACACACCTCGCGAAGACCACCGACGAGAGCCCCTTCCGGGGACTCAATTTTTCGATCTTCAAGATGGATCTCGCCGGCTCGCGCGCACTGGGGAACTCCTTCAGCCTGGGGGGAGGACTGATCATGCGTTATGCGCAGGGAGCAGGGGAGAAAATCACGACGTTTGCGGGCTCGGTGGGACTCCTCTACGTCCCGAATCCCAATGTGAGCTACGGATTCTCTCTCCAGGGTCTGGGAGATGGGGTCGACTTCAACACGGAAAGCGGCTCGGCCTCACTTGTGAAAACCTCAGGGCCTAAATCGGCCCAGATCGGGGCGACCATCCGTACACATGATCCACAGTACTCGCGCTTCACGCTCTCCATCGCCGCGGAGAAGCTCATCGATTCCACCGGCCTGGTCTACAAAGGGGGGATCGAGGCGCTTCCCTTCACCTTCCTTGTGTTAAGGATCGGCTACTGGGTCGGTCCGGATACGCGGGCCGCCCGGTACGGGGTGGGACTGATCCTCGGCGACTTCCTCCTGGACTACACGGTCGCACCGAGCCATCTGGAACCCCGGTTTCATCAGGTGTCGCTGTCGTACGACCTGCAACGCCGCACGGGGAAACGATAGCAGCGTTGGAGGGGTACGAGTGGACAGTCGATTGACTTCCGGAATGACGGACGATGCACACATCTCGGTCACATAAGCGGGACCTATCCACCTGGAACGGCGGTGCGGGACGTCCGGATCATGCATCGGGCCCCCCTCCCCCGCACACTGTCGCGTCCCGGGAGATTCTCCTCACGGTCGAACGGGTCGCCCCCAGCGACGTCAACGTTATGATCGTGGGGGAACCGGGGACGGGGAAGGAATACACCGCTCAGTTGATCCACCGCATGAGCCACCGCAGTGCCGGCCCCTTTCTTCCCGTCGATTGCGCCGCGCTTCAGCAGGAGACGATCGAAATCGACCTCTTCGGCCACGAATCCATTACCTGGCAGGGCATTGATATCCGTCGGGGCGTGTTCGAGGAGGCTCACGGGGGGACCTTGCTGCTCAATGACATCGCATCCCTCCCCCACTCCGCGCAGATGAAAATTATGCGTGCGACCGAGCAACGCTGTGTCCGAAGGATTGGTGGGGAACAGGACATACCGATCGACGTGCGAGTGATCGCAACGCTCAATGAACCTCCCGAGCGCCTCCTCCAGCAGGAGGTCCTCCGGAAGGAACTCTTCTATTCCATCAGCCCCATCACGATCGAAATCCCCCCCCTGCGGAACCGGCGCGGGGACGTACCGGGGCTTATCGAGATATTTCTTGTCGATCTGCGGATCAGAAACGGGGGGGGTGAGTTCGCCTTCTCCCCCGAAGCGGTCCACCTCTGCTCGGAATACGAATGGCCCGGCAATGTGCGCCTCCTCCGCAACGCTGTGGAGTACGCTACCGTGATGAGTGCGGGGGCCATCGTTCAACCCGAGCATCTTCCCGCCTACGTGACCAAGAAGGGACTTCGGGGACACCCCCCCGATGCCCAGTGATATACCCCCCCATGCGATGGCCCGTTATCCCCCTCCTCCTTTGGCTGCGGAAAAAGGGAATTCCTGTGACGCCACGCATACCGAAAGATGGAGGTATTCTGTTAGTTTAGTCATACCTGTTGTGCCTCCAGGCCCGGGCAGGAGAGAAGCAAAACGGCCCGTCCGGCTGTTCTAAGTCCCCGCCGGAGGGGGAATTGTCAATACAGAAGCTATAGAGGGGAGAAGCGCGTGGTTTTTCAAATGGGATTCGGGTTCATACTCGCGGCGGCGCTGGCTCTGCTGCTGACTCCGTGGGTGATCAAATTCGCGCGTTATGTCGGTGCCATAGACCAGCCGGGGGAGCGGAAGGCACATTCCCGCCCGATGCCGCGTCTGGGAGGGGTCGCCGTCTTCCTGAGCTTCTTCTTCGCGCTCGGCGGAGTCATCCTTATGGATCACCGGATGCTCGCGACCTCCTGGGTGCTGGGCTATGAAGGATTGATGCTCGGTGCCTCGCTTCTCCTTGTCATGCTCCTCGGGTTCTGGGATGACCTCCGGTCGCTCAAGCCGGCTCAGAAATTTGGCGTCCAGGTACTTCTCAGCTCGGTCGTCTACTTGGCGGGATTCCGCGTCTCCGGGGTGATGAATCCCTTCGGCGGCGGGTTGCTCGACGTCCACGCGTTCGACTATCCCCTGACGGTTCTCTGGATAGTCGGGGTCACCAACGCGCTGAACCTTATCGACGGACTCGACGGACTTGCGGCCGGCGTCGCGACCATCGCTGCGTTCACGATCCTTCCCATCGCCCTGCTCTGGGGCGACACCGGCACGGCAGTCCTCACGGTTCTCCTCGCCGGATCGCTGGTCGGATTCCTCCGGTACAATTTCAACCCGGCAAAGATTTTCCTCGGAGATTCCGGGAGCCTTTTCATCGGGTTCATGCTGGCGGTTCTCTCCATCCGGAGCTCGACCAAAAGCACGACGGCGTTCGCCCTCGTCGTCCCTATCCTCGCCCTCGGCCTCCCCATCATGGATACGCTCCTGTCGATGATCCGGCGCTTCCTCAAGTCGTTCCTCCCGAGCGAGGCGAAGGAGACATCGGTCGTGGGACGGCTCAAAACGATATTCTCCCCCGACAAGAGCCACATCCACCATCGCCTGCTGGCACTCGGGCTTTCGCACAGGACGGTTGTCCTGGTGCTCTACGGCGTCTCCCTCTCTCTTGGCGTCGGTGCATTCGCGGTTACGATCGCCGGCGATACGGGCACCTCGCTGATCCTAGCCGTCGTGGGCATCGCCACGATCATAGGCGTGCGCCAGCTCCGCTACAAGGAAATGGCCGTTCTCCGGAACGGCATCCTGCTCCCTATCTACGACTGGGGACTCGTCAAGAGTGATAGTTTCCGCGTCTTTCTGGATATGGCGTTCATGATCGGCGCATACCTGGCGGGATATATCTTGACCGACTGGCGGCATATCTATACACCGGTCAACCGGGAGACGATCCTTACCGTGTCGCTCGTTCTCGGTATCCAGTTCGCGGTGTTCTGGGGTTCAGGGCTCTACCGGGGAACTGTCCGGCAGTTCTCGATCGGCGATGTCCTCGGGATCAGCAAAACGGTCTCCATTGCGGTGCTCGCTACCGGCGTCGCGCTGGCGGTGCTCTCGGGAAGTCTGCATGGTTTCAACGTCCTCACGCTCGTTCTCGACTATTTCTTCCTGCTCTCCCCGGTCATCCTGTCGCGCTTCTCCTTCCAGGTCCTCAACCACCTGTGGGAACGCGATCTGAAGGGGGGAAAGCAGGTGCTTATCTACGGGGCCAACGCCGACGGCATGACGGTACTGAACAAAATCCTGGAACGCGAGATCCCGAACCTCACCCCCATCGGATTCATCGACGAGGACCCGGCGCTCGAAGGAAAGACTCTGAACGGGTATCCGATCTTCGGAGGCCACCGAAAGCTCCCACGCCTGGTGAAGACGCGCAACATCGATCAGATCATACTCGCGAACGACCGCCTGACGCCCGAGGTCATCAAGAGGCTCCTCACCGTGGCCAAAACGCACGGCATTACTCTGCGCATGTTCAGAATTCGACTCGAAGACATTCCGACGGAACCGCAGCACGCTCAACACGCGCATCCGCATCCGGTCATGGTCCGATAGGCGCAACGCAGGCCCGGGAACCCCCTCCCTCGCTCCGCACGAAAACGCCAGCCCCCGTTCCCTTGCAGGAGCGGGGGCTGTCCCGTGTCCGGATTGATACCCAGGCTAATCCACCTTATAGGTCCTCAGACGGTCATAGAGTGCCTTGCGGCTCATCCCCAGCACCCGGGCGGTCCTGGATTTGTTCCCGTCGCAGGAGGCCAGCGTGCGAACGATAAGCATCCGGGTACATTCCTCCAGCGTCGTGCCGAGAGGAATCTGCAACAATGAAGACGACGGTGTGCCGGAAGCGATCCGCCCGGGCAGGTGAAGCTCATCAACCTCGACTTCCGGACAGACGAGAACGGTCCGTTCCATGAGGTTCTTAAACTCTCGGACGTTCCCCGGCCATGGGTAGGCCATCAGCCGCTCGACGGCACCGGGCGTGAACTGTTTGAGCGGTGTCTCGTATTTGTCTGCAAAGACTTTGAAAAAGTAATCGGCAAGAAGAGGAATGTCCTCCAGACGTTCGCGGAGAGGCGGAAGATGCAGCTCGATGACGTTCAGGCGGTAGTAGAGATCCACACGTAGCTCCCCCGATTGCATCGCGCTGTGGACGTCGCGGTTTGTCGCGGCCACGATGCGGACGTCGACATGCACTTCTTCCTTCCCGCCCAGACGCCGGAAGGATTTCGCTTCGATCGCCCTGAGGAGTTTGGCCTGTGATTGGGGGTGCATCTCGGCGATCTCATCGAGGAAGAGCGTCCCCCGGTGGGCCAGTTCGAAGCAGCCCGCTTTTTTCGATGCGGCCCCGGTGAAGGCTTCTCTTTCGTGACCGAAGAGCTCATTGTCGATCACATCTTTGGGCATGGCCGCACAGTTGATGGCAATGAAGGGATTGTCAAACCGAGGTCCGCTGTGGTGGATCAGCCGGGCGATGACCTCCTTGCCTGAACCGCTTTCACCCGTGATCAGGACGGAGGCCTCAGAGCGGGCAACCAGATCGATCCGTGACCTGATTTCCCTGATGGAATCGCTCTTGCTGATGAACACCGGGACATCGGGCCGGCTGGCAACGGCGGGTACCTCCTGCCGGGCGACGGTGGATTCGTCGGTCTGGACCATCTGAAACCTCTCGAGGAGAAAGCCTGAAAGAACGATTATCCTGAAATCTACCGGAACGCGCGCTTCGGTGGGGTGATACTGATCACGTCACCGGACGGGGTCCCCCTGAGGCTACATCTCCTCCGGCGCCGAAATGCCAAGGACAGCAAAGCCGTTCCGGAGAACGCAGCGTACCGCATGGCAGAGAGAGAGACGGGAGCGGGTGAGTGCCACATCATCCGTCACGACGCGGCACTCGTGGTAGAACCGGTGAAACGCGGTCGCCGCCCCCTGCAGATAATCGGCCAGTCGGTGAGGCTCGTAGGTGAGGGCGCAGGATTCCACCATCTCGGGAAAGGCAAGGAGCGTCTTGATCAGGTCGATCTCGGCCGGAGTGGCCAGCAGCGCCGCGTCGAATGGCCCGGTCCCGCCCTCTGCAGGTCCCCCCCCCGCGTAGCGCAGGATGCTGCAGATCCGCGCGTGCGCGTACTGCAGGTAGTAGACAGGGTTCTCGTCCGAATGCTGTTTCGCAAGTCCGAGGTCGAAATTCAGATGGCTGGTGATCGTCCGCATGAGGAAGAAATACCGGACCACGTCGGCCCCGACCTCCGCTATCAGCTCGTCCAGGGTGATGAAATTGGCTTTCCGCGTCGACATCTTCACCACCGCCCCGTCCTGCATGATCGTGACGAACTGATGGATGAGAACCTTCACTTTCTCCGCGTCATAGTCCATCGCCGTCAGCGCCGCCAGAACGTCGGGGTAGGTTGCGACATGATCCGATCCGAAAATGTCAACCATCAGATCGTAGCCGCGACGGAACTTTTCACGGTGATAGGCGATGTCGGGAAGGCGGTAGGTCGGCTCCCCCGTGCTCTTGATGATGACCTTGTCCTTGTCGGCACCGAGCGCAGATGTCTTGAACCAGACGGCTCCCTCCTGTTCATAGACGAGTCCTTTCGCCCGAAGAGCCTCGACCACGTCCTGGATCTTCCCCTGTTCGTACAGCCAATTCTCGTTGTAGAACGATTGGAAGACGATGCCGAGGGACCGCAGAGTCTTTTTGATGTCGGCAAAGATCTCCGTTTCCGCCTGTTCCTTGAACCTTCCTTCCGCGGGCTCCGCGCGCAGCGAATCGCCGGCGGCATCGAGGAGGTGGCGCGCGATGTCCCTGATGTACTCTCCCTGATAGTAGTCCTCAGGAAAAGGCTCCTTCTCCCCCAGCATCTCGAGGTATCGTCGCCGGACCGAATCGCCGAGCACCCGCATCTGCCGGCCGGCGTTGTTGAAATAGTATTCCCGCTCCACCGTGTGACCCGTCCACTCCAGCATCTTCGCAAGCGTGTCGCCGAAAACCGCCCCCCGGCCGTGACCCACGGTGAGAGGGCCTGTCGGGTTCGCGCTCACGAACTCGACCTGCACTTTCTTGCCCCCCCCGATCTCCGAGCGTCCATAGCGATCCCCCCCCCGCAGTAGCTCATGAAGCTGCCGCAGGTGATAGGTGTCCGTGAACGTGAAGTTGAGAAAACCCGGACCGGCGACCTCCGACTTCGCGACGATTGCGGGGTCGAGCTCCATACGGGCGAGGATCTCCCCGGCGATCTCCCGCGGCTTCCTCCCCGCCTGCTTCGCGAGTATCATGGCGATGTTAGTGGTCAGATCGCCGTGTTCCGCCTGCCGCGGCTTCTCGAAGGAGATAGGGGACGAAGGGGTGAGGCCCGTGCCGGAGAGGGCGGCCATGATGCGGTCACGGAGGTACGCCTTCATGATGCAGTTCTCGCCTTCCGTGAGGGCTTCTTCGCAAGTTTCTTTGCCGGCGCGCGTCGCCCGGTGCGCTTCGGACGGCCGGATGCCACCTTCAGGACAGGCCTGACGTCCCCCACCGCCCTGATCTTCGCGTCCCCCCAGAGCTTTTCCAGATTATAAAACATCCGGGTGTTTTTGTGAAAGATGTGGAGGACAACATCGACGTAGTCGAGCAGCACCCAGTTGGGGCTGCCGGATTCCTTGTGCCACGGAGCGGCTCCCTTCGCTTCCACGCCCTCCTCAACCGCGTCGCCGATGGCCCGGATCTGCACGTCGGAATCCGCCGAACAGACGACGAAGAAATCGGCCATGCTGGTGAGTCCGCGGAGATCCATGATCACGACGTCGCCCGCCTTCCTGGTGAGTGTGAGCCGGGCGATTGCCAGTGCCAGGGCTGGTGATTTCAATGCGCGCGTCCTTATTGTGATGGCTTCAGTGATGTGTAGTCGCGGCCGATGACGACCGAGACGTCCACGAAATAGTCCTGGTTGATTTGCTGGATGATGTTTTTCTTCCCGATGCCGAGCGCGTAGGCGACCCGTTCCGCGTTCGCCACGTTCCCCGTCCGGTCGATGACGAGCGATTCTTGTAGATCGAAACTCTTGTAATTCCTGATCTCCACCACGTCAAACCCACGCGCCCGGAGGAACGCGGTGAACGCTGTCCCCGCACCCGACGCGCCGCAACCGTTCAGGACATCGAGCTGGATATTTCCAACGGCAGAGCCCCCCGCGCGCGCCGCGTCAACGGGGGGACGGAAGAAGGTCCGCGAAACAAATGAAGCGCCGAGGAAAACCACAAGCAGCGCGAGTGCGCCGATGAGGAAGTTCAGGATGGCAATGCGTGGGTCTTTCCGTGCAGAGGCCCGGGGGCCGGAACCGGTGGAGGGAGATGTGCCGCCGGTGACGTTCATCGGATGTTCATGAGAACGAAAGAGCCGGGTGTCCCTCCGCACAAAGCGAAAGAATGGTCCCGGCTGTGGCCGTGCCGCACAACCTTGCGTATGTCAGGCTGTCGCGCGTTGTGTTGGTTCAGAATCCGTTCTCCCTGTACCACGGACCAGCGAAAGGCGAATGAAAATAGCCGTAGGGAATCTGTTGATACTGGAGCTGAACTGATACGTTCTCCCATGGCTTGTAGTTGAGCTGGGCGCGGCTGAGGTAGATGCCGCTGAAGTCCTTCCCCCCCCTTCCCCCGAAGGTCGAGAACGAGTTGAAGGGGGAGTAGCTCATGCTCACATCGGTCTGCACGTTGAAATTGTCGGTGAACCTGTACATCATGCTGTTGGTGTACGTGCCGAGCGACATCCCCTGACCCCCGGACGTCACATACGACATGCCCACGGAATGATGCATCGAGAACCTTTCGGGATCGAACCATCCGAACATAAACGACCCAGGCTGGGTGATCACACCCCCTGACGACTGCGATTCGCGTTCGACCTGCCCTTTGAATTGCGCGCGCGTATCAACCGCGGCGCACAGCAACAGGGCTGCCGTCGTCACAACTGCCATCGTCTTCATAGCGTTCTCCTCTTGCTCTGCCCTGGCATGATACAGAAAAGGGCTCTGATTGTCAACTCCCGCTCCCTGCCAGCACCCTCCTCGCCTCCTCAAGCTGCTCAGGAGAGTTGATGCCGCCTGTCTCCGCCGCATCGCCGGCAACCACGGCGCCGACGGGAAATCCCTTACCCCAAAAATAGCGGAAAACATCGGTCAGATAATACTCCTTCTGCACGTTGTCAGTCGTAATATTCCTGAGCCCCTCGAAGAGCGTACGGGCGTCAAACACGTAAATGCCGGAATTGATCTCCCGGACCGAGCGTTGCTCCTCCGTCGCGTCCTTGTGCTCCACGATCCCCGTGACATGCCCCCTCGCGTCCCGCAGGATCCGCCCGTAGCCGGAGGCGTCCGGAAGCACCGCGGTGAGGACCGTGGCGGCGACCATGCTGGCCCGGTGGACATCGAGGAGGCTTCTCACGGTCGCGTGCGTCAGCATCGGCACATCCCCCGAGAGAACCAGGACGTCGCCGTCAAAGTCGCGCAAGGTCTCTTCCGCCTGCATCACGGCATGCCCCGTCCCCAACTGCGGGTTCTGCTCGACGCACACGGCCGACGGGAAGACGCCGGCAAGATGGCTGACGACGGAGTCCTTCTGCCATCCCACGATCACGACGGTCCGGGAGGAGTTCAGCCGGCCCGCGAGATCGACCACCCATTCCACCAGCGGCCTCCCGTTGATGGTGTACATGACCTTCGCGATCGAAGGGTTGTTCATCCGTGTCCCTTTGCCTGCGGCCATGACAACCACGGCAAGTCTGTTGTCCATAAGGCGGTTACACCGTCACGTGAATATTGTCGATGAGGCGGGTCGTGCCGAACTTCACCGCCAGGGAGATCAAAACGCGCTGTCCGCTGACAAGGCTGACGAGCTCGTGCAGAGTCGCACTGTCGGCGATCGACACGTAGTCGATGAGTCCTGACGAACGGGATGTGATCATTTCCCGCATCGCCCCGACGATAGCGGGAGCCGATCGATCGCCGCTGCGGATCCGCTCGGCCGCCGACCGGAGAGAGGCGTGGAGCACGCGAGCTTCGCTCCGCTGCACCTCCGTCAGGTACGCGTTCCGCGAACTCATCGCGAGTCCGTCGGCCTCACGGACCGTCGGGACCACCACGAGCTCGATGTCGAAATCCAGATCCTGTATCATCCGGCCGATCACCGCCACCTGCTGGGCGTCCTTTTGGCCGAACACAGCGACATGCGGCCTGGTGATATGGAAGAGCTTCGCCACGACCGTCGCCACGCCGCGGAAGTGCGCGGGGCGCGAGGCCCCTTCAAGCGGTAGCCCGATCTTTCCGACGGACACGTGGGTCTGGAAGTCCGACCCGAACATCTCCGCCGCTACGGGAACGAACAGCAGATCGGCCCCCGCGGCCTGTACTTTCGATGCGTCTCCTGCCGGGTCGCGCGGGTAACGCGCGTAGTCTTCCCCCTCCCCGAACTGGATCGGGTTGACAAAAATCGTGACGATGACCACGTCTGCACGCAACCGTGCCTCGCGGATAAGCGCCAGGTGGCCTTCGTGCAGCGCCCCCATCGTGGGGACGACCGCCAGGCGCCTGCCGGCACGCCGGAGCGCATCCGCTTCTTGCTGCATGGTACGGGGATCGGTCATGGTCTTCATCGCGGTCGGCGGAGCGGTCACGGTGCGAGAAAGCCGAGAAGTTGTGCGATGGTGGTGCGAAGATCCTTACGGTGAACGACCATGTCGACAAAACCGTGGTCGAGCAGGAATTCCGCCCGCTGGAACCCGGGGGGGAGGTCCTTGCCGATGGTCTGCTTGATGACACGGGGTCCGGCAAATCCGATGAGCGCGCCCGGTTCGGCGATGATCACGTCCCCGAGCATCGCGTAGCTCGCGGTCACCCCCCCCGTCGTCGGATCAGTCAGGAGAGAAATGTACCCGACGCCGGCGTCGGCCAGGCGGGCCAGCTTCGCACTCGTCTTCGCCATCTGCATCAGTGAGAACGCGCCCTCCATCATGCGGGCTCCCCCGCTCGAAGAGATGACCAGGAGCGGCGACCTGGTTTTCCATGCCTTGTCGATCGCACGTCCTATCTTCTCCCCCACCACCGATCCCATGCTCCCGCCGATAAACGAGAAATCCATCGCCGCCACGACGAGCGGTTTCTTCTGGACGGTTCCCGTCCCCCAGCGGACGGCGTCATACAGTTTTGTCTTTTTAATCGCTTCGGGGATCCGGTCACGGTAGCGCTTGGTATCGACAAACTTCAAAGGATCGCCCGACCGCATCCGGCGGTCCTGTTCCTTGAACGAATTCTCGTCCAGGATGATCGCGAGATATTCCTTGCTGCCGATGCGGAAATGGGCGTTGCACTTCACGCAGGTGAAGAAGTTCTTCTCGAGCTCCGTCCTGTGTATGATCTCGCCGCATTGATCGCATTTCGTCCAGAGGCCGTCCGGCATCTCTTTCTTCTGAGTCTCGGACGCGATGTTTTCTTTCGAGCGCTTGAACCACGACATGGCATCTCTTCCTGTCTGTTCTTATCGGGCTTTCAGAAAAAATTCCTTGATATAGCGCGGCTCCAGTGTCGCGACATCATCTCGCGTCCCCGTCCGGAACATCTCTTCGCCGAGCAGCGCGACGGCCCCCGCGCTGCAAAGCGATCCGCCGGCAGCCGCGGCACGCCCCCCCCTGAGCCGGCCGTCCCCTGAGCCGATCACTTTTCCGGCACCATCCCCCGCCACGAGCACGCGCAACCCGGCAAGTTCCTCCCGCAACGAAACGACCGTCCTGTCCTCGGCATCCCGGACCGGCGCGTAGGACGCCCTCTGCGTTCCGAACAACTGGCAGTACACTTCGTCCCGCCTGGCATCGAGGGCCGCCAGAACCCACTCATTCTCTCCGGGGGGATCGACCGACACCGCATGGCGCGCAAGCGCAACGAGCGTCGGCACCCCGACCAGAGACACGCCGGCGGCGTAGACAAGGCCCTTCGCAACGCTGAGCCCGATCCTCAATCCGGTGAAGGATCCCGGTCCGATGGAGACCGCGACAGCGTCCAGGAAGCCGACTGCAACACCCGAGCCGCGGAGCGCATCGTCAATTTGTCCGAGGAGCCGTTCGGCGTGAGCGCTCTTCATGTCAAGCCAGGCCTCGTGCAGGACGACCCCGTCCCGCACGACCGCCGCACCGCACACGGACGTCGCCGTCTCGATCCCGAGGATTGTCACGACGGGATCCCCCCCCGGACGGACATGACCACCTCCCTCTCCCGCTCTTCCTCCCCGTGCGTGATACGGACACGGTAGTGTGCCGGCGGCAGAATGTCCAGGATCGCGTCCGCCCACTCAATCAGGCACACGCACCGGTCATTGAAATACTCTTCGATGCCCAGGTCCGCGACCTCCTTGCGGCTGCCAACCCGGTACATGTCAATATGCGCGACCAAGCCGAAGGGGGCGGGGTATTCGTTGATAAGCGTGAATGTCGGGCTCGTCACGGGAACCGATACCCCGAGCCCGCGGCATACCCCGGCGGCAAATCCGGTCTTTCCACTGCCCAGCGTTCCAAGGAGCGCCACGACATCGCCCGGCCGGAGCGATGCCGCGAACGACCGGCCGAGGTCAAAGGTCTCCCCCGGTGAGCGGGTGACCTGCCGCGTCATCCGCGGGGCTCCATCCGCACCACGGGGAGAATCATCTCTTCCATCGAGGCGCCTCCGTGCTGGAAGCTGTCACGGTATTGATTCAAATACTTGTGGTAGTCAGTGGGATACACAAAATAGTAGTCTTCCTTCGCGATGATATAGTTCGTCGCCACCCCCCGCTTGGGCAATTTGAAGTCGAGCGGGTTCTTCACGAAGATGGCGGCCTTCTCTTCGCATTTGAGGTTGCGGCCGTACTTGTAGCGGAGATTCGTCGATGCCTCCCTGTCCCCCAGCACCTTCGATCCCCGGAGACTCCGGATGCTCCCGTGGTCGGTCGTGAGTATGATCGTCACATTGGGATTGCGCGAAAGGGTCTTGAGCATGCCGAAGAGCGACGAGTGGAGGAACCAGGATCGGGTGAGCGACCGGTACGCCGACTCATCCGGCGCGATTTCCTTGAGCAGCGAAGAGTCGGATCGCCCGTGCGCCAGCATGTCCACGAAGTTGACCACGATGGACGTCAGCTTCGACTGGGTGTATGAGTTGATCGTGTTTTCTACATTGCGTCCGAACTCGGCATCAAGAATCTTGATGTACTTCGGTTCCGGTTTCAGGACAACCTTCCGGCGTTCGAGAAGCTTGTCGAGAAACTGCCGCTCATACCGGTTACGGCTGTTTTCGTCGTCCTCGCTCTTCTCCCACAGCTCGGGGAATCGAACCTCGACGTCGCAGGGGAACGTCCCGCTGAAAATGGCGTTGCGGGAGTATGGCGTCGCCGTCGGCAGTATACTGAAGTAGAACTCCTTGCTGATCGAAAAGTAATCGGCCAGGAGCTGTTCCATGACCAGCCACTGGTCGAGGCGAAGGCAGTCAATGACGAAGAAGAATACCGATTTCCCCGACTGGAGCTCAGGGATGACATAACGGTCGACCACTTCCACAGACAGCGCCGGGCGCCCTGCGGTCCCTTCCACCCAATCGCGGTAGTTACGCTCGACGTACTTGCCGAAGGCAAGATTGCACTCCCGCGTCTGATCGAGCATCGTCTGCTTTAACCCCAGCTCGGGATGCTCGTCCAGTTCCAGGCCCCATCCGACGAGCCGGAGATAGAGACCGATC
>Ga0315276_10001543_pt1 | contig 20669 bp, 17 predicted proteins | sample YL17G05_0_MG_FD_204542 | JGI IMG/M metagenome (GOLD analysis project Ga0315276, IMG submission 204542) | Sediment microbial communities from Yellowstone Lake, YNP, Wyoming, USA - YL17G05_0 | ecosystem: Environmental > Aquatic > Freshwater > Lake > Sediment | place: USA: Wyoming | collected... | reverse complement strand
GAGCAAATTCTCAAATTCAAGGGTAAACAACTTCCCGACAAGCTGTTGACACAGGCCAAAAAAGACGGCTTCGCGGACCGGTATCTTGCCAAACTGCTCGGCACTACAGAAAATAAAATCCGTAAACAGCGCACGTCACTTGGTGTTGTTGAGGCATGGGAAGCTGTACCCGTCAGCGGCGTGGAAAACGCGGCTTATTATTTCTCCACTTACAACGCGCCTGACAGCGTTAGTGTAAGCAAAAACCGCAAGATAATGGTCCTGGGCGGCGGACCGAACCGCATCGGTCAGGGAATCGAATTCGATTACTGCTGTGTACACGCCGCCTTCACCCTGCGAGACGAGGGCTTCGAAACAATTATGGTCAACTGCAATCCTGAAACCGTCTCAACCGATTATGATACCTCTGATAAACTCTATTTCGAGCCGCTTACTGTTGAAGACGTATTGAGCATCTATGAGAAGGAAAAGCCGGAAGGTGTCATTGTCCAGTTCGGCGGTCAAACCCCGCTTAATATCGCAGCCGAACTCGAACAGGCGGGCGTCAAAATAATCGGCACCTCACCGGATGCGATAGATTTAGCTGAAGACCGTGACCGATTCCGCAAAATGATGGAAAAGCTCGGAATTCCTATGGCCAAATCAGGCATGGCAAGTAACCTCGACCAGGCCCTTGATATTGCCAAGCGGATTGGCTATCCGCTTATGGTTCGGCCGTCTTATGTCCTCGGCGGACGCGGCATGGAAGTCGTCCACGACAAGGAAATGCTGCAGCAGTATGTCACCGCCGCCGTTGAGATAACGCCGGAAAGACCCATCCTGATTGATAAGTTCCTCGAAAACGCCACTGAAGCCGAAGCTGACGCCATTGCCGACGGCACCGATGCCTTTGTACCTGCGGTTATGGAGCACATCGAGTTGGCCGGTATCCATTCCGGCGATTCAGCCTGTGTGATTCCTCCTGTCAGCATCCCTAAAAAACATATCGATACCATTCGTGAATACACCAGAAAAATAGCAATGGAATTAAACGTAGTCGGCCTGATGAATATGCAATATGCCATTGCCAATGATGTCGTCTACGTCCTCGAAGCCAACCCGCGCGCATCGAGAACAGTGCCGCTGGTCTCCAAGGTCTGCGGAATTTCGATGGCTCGGCTGGCTACTCAGATTATGCTCGGGAAAAAGCTCTCAGACCTAAATATAAAGCAAAAAAAATTCCCGCACTTCGGTGTAAAAGAATCCGTCTTCCCATTTAATATGTTCCACACCGTTGACCCAATCCTCGGCCCCGAAATGCGCTCCACCGGCGAAGTACTCGGATTGGCAGATTCATTCGGACTGGCCTTCTTCAAGGCACAGGAAGCTACCGGCATGATGCTGCCTGACAAGGGCACTGTTTTAATAACCGTCGCCGACATTGATAAACCCGCAATCCCCGACATAGCCAAAGCCTTCTCTGAACTCGGTTTCAAAATAAAAGCAACCGAAGGAACTCATAAGCTCCTCACAGATAAAGGCATCAAATCCGAATGTATTCTCAAAATGCAGGAGGGCAGACCCAATATAACTGATGCGATTAAAAACGCCGAGATTCAGCTAATCATTAACACCCCCGCCGGCAAGCTAAGTAAATACGATGATTCGTACATCCGAAAGACGGCTATAAAATACAAGATCCCTTATGTCACTACTACCGCCGCCGCCGCTGCTGCCGTAAAGGGCATCGCCGCCCACCGAACGGCGCCAAGTACCGTAAAGTCATTGCAAAGTTACCATTCAGCCATTAAATAAGACCTAAAATGCCCTTTTTATAGGACATCAAGGCCAATTAGGCTTTACGCAAAATATTTCTTATACTTTAGTCGGCACAAGGAGCGGCTTAAACTACCTTTGAAATAGAGATGTTTTTAAACCTTGCTTCACAGATGTTTCTTAGGGAGGGAGAAATGAAACTCACAAATAAATTGATCCGAATGAAACAGCAGAGGATCGTCCTTATCGCATATATGATACTTGTCTTTATTTTTGCCGCTCTGGCTGTTTCGATGGTTTCGCTGTCCGGCGTCAATTTATAAATCGCAGATAATCAACATAAGGGCAACTCAGCCGCCCAATCCGGCTTGGAATGTGGTAAATATATCATCGCACAGACATCACTAACTATAGCCTTTTTACTTCAACGACTTCATCCAACTTGTTCCCGTTATTTTCACCAATATACCCCGGCACAAGTTCCTTGATTTTACCAGCTATTTCGCCGCAATTTTTTGTCCTGGCAATACTCACAAGCTCATTTATCCCCGCTCTAAGCTTTTCACGGTCTTTCACAATATTTTTCCATATGGCAATCTTCGGATGTTTCGTCAACTGCATATCTTCGCCGGCAATTGAAAGCTCCTCGAAAAGCTTTTCCCCGGGCCGAATACCCGTAAACCGGATCTCAATATCTTCTTCAGGGCTAAAACCGCTGAGGGTGATAAGTTCTTTTGCCAAATCGACGATTTTTACCGGCTCGCCCATATCAAGCACAAAAATTTCTCCGCCTTTTCCCATCGTTGCAGCCTGCAAAACAAGCTGGCTTGCCTCCGGTATGGTCATAAAATACCGCTTCATTTCAGGATGCGTAACCGTTACAGGGCCTCCCTCTGCTATTTGTTTCTTAAATATTGGTACAACTGAACCCTCGGAGTTCAGGACGTTTCCGAACCGGACCGTCACAAGTTGTGTTTTGCTTGTTTTGCTCAAATCCTGGACATACATTTCAGCGATTCGTTTGGATGAGCCCATTATGCTGGTTGGATTAACAGCCTTGTCCGTGCTAATCATTACAAAATTAGTACTGCCGTGGCGGTCCGCTGCATCAGCAATGTTCCGTGTCCCAACAACATTGTTCTTAATAGCTTCTCCGGGGTTTAGCTCCATCAACGGCACATGCTTATGAGCCGCCGCATGGATAACAACCTCGGGCCGATACTTCTCGAAAATCTCGTCAACGCGCACCTCGTCGGTAATATCGCAGATGATTGCCTTTATCTGCAGCGTCGGAAATCGAGAACGCAATTCCCGTTCTATGTAGAACAGCGGGTTTTCCGCCTGCTCAACAAGCAGAAGCTGCTTCGGTCCAAAATTGCAGACCTGCCTGCACATTTCCGAGCCAATGGAGCCGCCGGCGCCGCTGACGAAAATCACCTTGTTCTTTAGAAAAGTCTCTATCGAATGCAGGTCAAGTTCAACTGCTTCTCTGCCCAGCAAATCGTTTATATCCACATTTCTAATCTGAGAAACACGCAGTTTACCAGAGGCAATATCTGAGATTGACGGCACCGTGTGGAAGCGGATTTTAATTCCTTCGCATACCTGAATGACGTGCCTTCGCTGACGATGGGTTGCTGACGGCATTGCGATTGCTATCTCTTCGATATTGTGGTCTTTGCATATCTTCGGAAGCTCTTCCACTATCCCAAGCACAGGCAAACCGAGTATAAACGTCCCACGTTTGCGGAGGTCATCATCAACAAAACCGATTACCTCATATTCAGTGACCTGTTTTTTGTGGATGTCTCCCAACAGAGTCACGCCAGTGTCACCTCCACCGACTATAAGAAGTCGTTTCAGCCGGCCGCTTTCGACGGTGCGAAACTCCTCGTGGTATAGTCTTATCAGCATTCGCAGCCCGGCCAGCAGCAAAAACGTGGTGAATAGGTCTATCATAAATACGCTTTGCCCGACGGAAGTTACATTCTGCAATTCTTGACGGATTGCAGTTGGGGCAAAAATCAATGCGGACCAGAGCGAAACGATTATCAAGGTGCTTACCAGCGAAGCTCGCAAAATCCCAACAAGGTCTGATATGCCGACGTATCGCCACCATCCGCGATATTGCTTGAAAAATCCAAATATCACCGATTTGATGATGATAAAGAAAAACAGCAAAAGGGGATACTGGTCTATAAGCCAGCTGCGCCTGATCTGCATATTGTTTGCCACGAGGAAGGAAAGCATCAAAGAAACCGTGAAAACAACTATATGCGCAAATACAATCAGGGTTTTACGATGACGCAACACTACCGACGGTGTTGATAACTCCGATGCATCTTGATTTTCACTTTTGGGCTGTATATCCGCGTTTGAGTCAGGCATATTCTACCAGTACTGTAGCAATTTTTTCTGTAACTTTTTCACAACCTTAAGTCTAACAATAGCTTAAGCATATGTCAAGCAATTATCATTGCACGGTGGAACATCGTATGGCCTTTTTGGTTTACTGCTGCGTTTCAGGCTTGGGCTGTACCTGTGATTTTTCAGGCTCAAAATTGATAACGTTCGATTCCGTTTTGATCCCGGTAACGGCAGGGGCATAAATATCATCCAGGGCGGTATTGTCTACTTTATTGCGCATAAGTGCATAGATTATTGTGTTGGCGGAAAAATAAAAACTTATTACAAAAGAAACTAATAGACCAATAACAATCAACACTACCAAATAAACCAAAAAGGCCGCCAAAGATTCCGACCAGTTAAGTGTTGCCAGGCTTGGTGAGCCGCGCAATCCCATAAAGCTGGGTTCAGGCCAGATTGCCGTAAGTTTGTTGACCCCTTTATTGCTATTGTTGACCCAGATGCCGAGCTGTAAAAACCAGCGAGTAACCCAGAGCAGCAAAAAGCTAAAGAACCGAACGAATGTATAGCAAATCGCGCCGTAAACCACCGCTATCATTGTATAAAAGCCCATCCGCCATGGTTTTGAATATACATAATTAAAGGAACGGCTTATCGCATCGAAACTGTCTGAACCGTCGTAGGCAACAGCAGGGAACATCAGATTAAATCCTGCAACCGTGCCTGTTAAAATGACTGTTATCAATGCCCCTGCAATAAAAGCCGGCAGCATAAAGATACTCATTATCAACTCGCCAACTCTTGGGATGTTGCCTATCAGCCCCAGGAGGAAAATAAAAAAACCAATAAAGATAATTATACCGGCCGGTGTCAAAGGTATGGCGAAAAAACTCAGGAATCTTTTTGAACTGAAGCACAAGGCCTCGGTTATGCCGGGTTTCTCATTCCGGGCAAATTGCAGCGCCGCGATTCGACATAAGCCGCCGCCCGCAATGGCAGTCACGGCAAGTGTTATTGCAAAAAATACTATGCTGTAAATGTAATGATACTTTATCGCCCAGCTTATCGCCCTGAAACCATCTGAAATATTTTTCGCCACGCCGGGCATATCAAATGCGAATAGCGACTTTAGCAGTGCGCCGTGAAATCTTTCGGAACCGAAACGCCAAAGTGTGGAAAATACGCCCCTGCGTTCACCGTTTTTCTTGTAATACTCAATGTGTGATTTTACTCTGTCGGGGTTGGCCATATAAACTTGCAGCTCTGTAATTCCACCCTGCGCCTTTGGAACGGCAACAACTGTTCTGCTGAAATCCATAATCCAGCCGGCTAAACATATAATGGCTAGTGCTGAAAAAGCAATTATCAGTTTACTTGGCTGAATAGCCATACGGAAAGTCTGGAATACTCTGGGAAACAAAAAATCACTGCAAACCTGTGGAGATTCCTTTTCGTTGCCCATTCTGCATCCTTTCGATAAGCCCGCTATTATCCGTAAATATAATTTATTCCCGGTTGGTTTCAACAGATTTTGTAATATTTATCTTCGTATATCGCCACTTACGGCTCATCGTCAGAAGCATCCGGAGAAGAATCAGAAGATTTTGAAACTATCTTGTACTCGTCATCCAGCCACGCACCCAAATCTACGAACTTACATCTCTGTGAGCAAAAAGGAAAAAATTTCGCTTCTTCGGATTGTCTTTCAGGTGATACACCTACTACTTTTTTGCAGATTGGACATCTGTGTTTCATACTAATCAGAATATCAATCCGGCTTTTCTTGCCCCGGCTCTGTCGCAAGACCCTGTTCCAGCTTTCTGGCGTATTCAACGCAGTATCTCGTCCACGGTTCAGCTTCGAGCCGGGCCTTTTGTATTTGCCCGCCGGTGCCTTCGCAGAGGCCGTAAACGCCATTCTCGATGCGCTGCATCGCATCATCAATTTCTTTCAGCAGTTTCATTTCGCTATCCATCAATCCAAGGGTAAATTCCTGGTCGTAATTATCAGTGCCGAGGTCGGCCATATGGATTGGCATACTTGATAAATCTCCGGCTGCGTTCAACTGGGATCTATTGAGGGTTTCATCTTCCATCTCGCTCACGTTTGATAGAAGTTCCCCGCGCTTTTCCAGCAGCATTTGTTTGAAATGCTCTATCTCGTCGGCGGCCAAACGGCCTTTCTTTGTCCGATGCCGGCTTATTTCCCCCCTCGACGTCTTTTTGCGTTTCTCTGTCACTTTATACCTCTCTTACAACTGACATATCTACAAGAGAGCCATTATAACATAATAGCACACCATATGTAATATTTCTTTCGCCATGATTATATACAGAAACAAACTCCTGCGGTTGTTTCTACTTGCTGCCTAACGGCTTGGTGGTGATGATTTGACTGTCTGCCGGAAGGCATCCCTCACGGGATTTTGCAAATTTACCCAAAGGGAGGAAAAAGTTTTCCTGGCCGACCTTACCCGTGAATGTCTTTACCCCAAAAACTTTTTCAATTTGCTCCAGCGAAAAAACCTCGGCAGTTTTTCCGATATGGTAGTGGCCTCCCGCTTCAAGAAGCAGGGCTTCGTCTGCATACTGGATTGTAAGGTTAATGTCATGTGTCACGGCTACGATTGTTTTGCCGTATTCCCGCTGCATTCTTTTGAGCAAATCGTATACGCCGACCTGATGTTTTATATCGAGGAAACTCGTAGGCTCATCCAAAAGCAAAATCGGGGTATTTTGCGCAAGCGCCCTCGCGATGAAAACCCGCTGGCGCTCGCCGCCGCTGAGATGGTTAAGTGTTCGCTTTGCAAACCGGGCGGTATCAGTCATTTCAAGCGCACCAGCTATCGCCTTTTGGTCTGTCTCACCCTCAAAGGCAAACGTGCCTAAATAAGGGCTTCTCGCCATCGACACAACCTGTAACGCCGTAAATTCAAATACAGGAACAAACTCCTGACGCACAACCGCTATTTTCTTCGCCAAATCCCTTATCGAATATGATGACAGCAAACAATCATTTATTTTCACCGTCCCTGCCGTCGGTTTGAGCAATCCCGAAAGCAGATTAAGCAGAGTCGTTTTGCCGGAACCATTCGGACCCGCTATCGACAGAAAACTGCCCTCGGCAAGCCTAAAGCTGATGTTCTGTAGTATCTCGGCCTGCGCCTTATAAGCGAAACAAAGATTTTCAACTTCGATACTCATCTTTGATACCCAACTTTTTTACTGTATCTCGCCAATAACAGAAGGAACACGGGGCCTCCTATCACGGCTGTTATAACGCCGACCGGAAACTGGGCCGGTGCGATTATCACACGGGCGATAGTATCGCAGATAACCACAAAAGCTGCCCCGACAAATGCGCTCGCCGGCAGTAACTGGCGATGGTCTGGCCCCAGAACCAGCCGTACAGAATGCGGAACAATAAGGCCTACAAAACCAACCAGCCCGCTTAAGCCCACAGCCACTGCTGTAATAAATGAAGCCAGTGCAAACGCGGTGAAAGTAACCACGCGGGGATTTACACCAAGCGATTGCGCATCCTTAGTGCCGAATGTCAGAACATTCAACTTTTGGCAAATCGCGAACAATCCCAAAATGCCCGCCACAATAAAAATAGCGCTCGTCAGCAAGGTCGAGAAATCCCTTTCCCCGATATTGCCCATAAGCCAGTATATCGTCGTGCGAAGCTGCTGGCTGTCAATCAGCGAAGTCAGAAGCATTATCACCGCCGAGAAAAACGCGTTTACGACGACGCCCGCCAAAAGCAGGCTGGTTACACCCGAACCGCCAGCTAAATGCCCAACCAGCCAAACCAGCCAGACTGTACCCAGCGCAAACAAAAACGCAAAAGCTGAAACAGAAGCGCCAGCCCCAAAAGCCCCTAACCTTGCGCCAGCGCCGAGCAGAACGGCGGTTATTACGCCCAGCGCAGCGCCGCTGGATATACCCAAAATATAAGGCTCCGCTAATGGATTACGCAAAATAGCCTGAAGCGCGACACCGCTTGCAGCCAAAGCCGCCCCGACGAGTGCAGCGAGAATTATTCGCGGGATGCGAACCCTGACGTAAATGTCATAATCAATATTCGTCCCGGCGGCGATACCCGGACCATCTAAAACGGAACCGAGAGAAATCTTCTGCGTCCCGATAAGCGAACAGACAAACATTACTGCCGCCAGCAAAGCTGTACACAGGATTAGCCGAATTATCAAACGTGTTGGCGTAAGCAATTCCGTCATTTTGTCAATGGTTCCTGCTCCACTTTTGGCATTAGGCATTGTGCGACAGTCTCCACCCCCTGCCCGATGCGAGGACCAAGGCGAAGCACCGTATCGGGATTGATAACGTAAATCCTTTTATCCTTTACCGCAGGCAGATTTACAAACCTGCCCCAAAATTTCTCCGCTGATTCCTGCTGTTTTGCCAAGTCCTCCGTACCCATCGCCGATTGAATTATCACTTCAGCTTTACAACCGATTATTTCCTCGGTTGATATCGAAGGGTACTGGTCGCCCGTAGGAGCTATCGCGTTTTGCCCCCCCGCCAGTTCGATTATCTCATTCACAAAGGTATTCACGCCCGCCACCCGCACCGGCTCGGTCTGTATGACCCACAGGACCTTGACCTTTTCGGCTGAAGAGGACAATTCCCGGATCTGGTCAAGTTGTTCCTTTATACCAGCGGCAAGCTGCTCGGATTTCTCAGAGCAACCCGCAGCCTGACCTATCGACCGAATCGCGGCGAAAAGTTCATCGATTGACTCGACCCGCAATGAAAGAACGTTTAACCCCGCCCTTTTGAGCACCTGGGCCGTCTCGTTTTGCTGAAGGAATGTCTCACAGACAACTAAATCAGGCTTGGTGGCAATAATGACTTCCGTGTTCGGCTGCCAAAATGTCCCCACCTTTGGTTTTGCCTTCGCCTCAACGGGCCAGTCGCAATTATTGGATACAGCCGCCACCCTGTCACCAAGTCCCAAAGCAAAGATTATTTCCGTAAGATTGGGCGAAAGCGAGACGATTCTTTGCGGCATGGTAGTTCCTCGCGAATCATCTACTCGGCCGGGTGTTGCCTTTGATGCCGCCTGCCGATAAAGCCCAAATGCGAGAACAATTAAGCCGATTGAGACAAGCAGTAATATAATTGTTTTTCTTGGAATCATTTTCTTCCAAATTGTTTTTCGAGTTCAGCCGAAGTGAATTTTATCACTGTTGGCCTGCCGTGCGGACATCGGCTTACTCTTTCGGTCCTATCCTTGTCCGCAAGCAGATGTTCTATCTCGCTGTCAGTGAGCTTCTGTCCCGCCTTGATTGCCGCCTTGCACGCCGCCATATTCAAAACCTCATCAAGCAACCCTTCCGCATCGAGACTGAGACCTTTATCAGTGAGTAAATCCAACAAATCCCGGACAAAATCGAGCGGCGATGCTTTTGCCAATAGGCTGGGAAATGCCTGTATAGCGTAAGTCTTGGGGCCGAACGGTGCAAGCTCGATTCCTAACTTTTCAAGCAGTTTTACATTGGCGTCAAGAGCATCGGCCTGCGCGTCCGTCAATTCGAAACTTTCAGGTATCAATAGTTTCTGTGATTCGAGGTTGCTTTCCCGCACCCGCCTGCACAATTCCTCATACATTATGCGTTCGTGAAGTGCGTGCTGGTCAACAATGATAAATCCGTCATCAGCTTCTGCGACTATGAAGCTGTCGTTTATTTGCAGGAATCCTTTCGCCCCGACATACTGCGACGGAACAGTTTGCCTGAAAGTTTGCCCGCCGGCAGGATGCAGCGGAACGAATTGGTTTTTAGGCAGCGGACCAAATTGCCGCTGCGTTTGAACCGTTTGATGCTTCCTGAAAAATTCCGCCATCGCGCCGGCAACTTCCCCACTTCGGTAGCCGGCGGACGAAACGCCTCCTTCTCGAAGACCTTCCGCCGATGGCATCCTCGCCTGCATCTGGAGGTCTGTCCCTAAAAGTTTTTCCCGCAAAGCGCCAAGTACCTGTGAATGTACCAGATTGGAATTATAAAAACGCACCTCAATCTTGGTGGGGTGAACATTAACATCGTAGTTTTCATAAGGCATCTGAATAAACAAAAAAACAACAGGAAATCTGTTCGGCTCTATACAGCCGCGATACGCCTCTTTGATTGCGTGCGAGATAAATTTATCACGTATGAATCGGCCGTTCAGAAATACGTATTGAAATTTATTGTTCGTTCTCGAAATAGAGGGTTTACCCAGCAGAGCGGAAATATGCAGGTCTTTTTCACTGCTTTCGGTCTCAATTAAATCTTCGCCGAATTCACAGGAAGAAAATAGCTCAGCTATGCGCCCGCGAATACCCTTCCCGCCCGACAGCAGATAAATCTCTTTACCGTTATGATACAAAGCCATATCCAAACCATCGTTCGCCAGTGCGATGCGGATAAAATGCTCGGTGATATGTTCCATTTCAGTGTTGGCGGTTCGCAAAAATTTCCGTCTGGCCGGCAGTTTATAAAAGATGTCCCTGACCTGAATCGTTGTGCCGTAATCTGCGCTGGCCGGGCTAACATCGGTTTTGTCACCGCAGTCAATCTCAACGCAACTGGCCCCGGGCGAATCTTTCATTCTGCTCACAGCTTTGACTTGCGATACTGACGCAATGCTCGCCAGTGCTTCACCCCGGAAGCCGAGCGTCGATATGCCCTGTAAATCTTCGCTTGTCTTTATTTTGCTTGTGGCATGAGGCTCGAACGCCGCGGCAAGGTCTTCGCCGTCCATTCCGCAGCCGTCGTCGGTTACGGATATTAGTTTTCGGCCCCCGTCTTCGATGGATACGGTTATTTTTGTCGCGCCTGCGTCGATGCTGTTTTCCATCAATTCCTTGACCACGCTGGCGGGCCGCTCAATCACCTCGCCGGCGGCAATCATATTTATCATATTCTGGTCAAGAACCTTTATCTGTCCCATAATTATCCCATTGTATTCATTCCTCCGCGGAATTCCAGCGATTTAATTAAGACACTGGTTAACCCGCCCGCAGGCGAGGTCTCGCCAAAGGCGGACACAGGATTTACACTGATTTTTTTAAAATTATCGCTTTTGTGCCCCCTCGACGGCGCTCAGGGCAGGCAATCGACAAGTTTCCATTTGGCCTCTTCCATCAAGTAGGGTAGGATATCCGCTAAGATATTGATATAATTTGACTTATTGCCATTCTCGTTTGGAGAAGGCGATTTTATCAGGAAACCATATAATACATAGTTCGGTCCCATACAAGACTGAAGGAGGCAATCCATGACACCCAGGATCTTCATATCCTACCGTCGCACTGACAGTAAGACTGAGGCGTGGCACATCCATCAAAGTTTGTCGGCCGTATTTGGTCCCGACCAAGTGTTCTTGGACCTTGCCGACGACACTAGGGGGGACGACTACGCCATAACCCAGGTTGATGCCGTTAGAAAAGCGGCCGTCACCTTGGTTATCATCGGAAAGGGGTGGATAGATGCGTGCGACGCGAGCGGCCGGCGACGACTGGACAACGAAGACGATCTTGTTTGCTGTGAAGTCGAAGCGGCGCTACATACGCCGGGGGTCGTTACCATACCCGTGTTTATAGCGTCTGGCATGCAGGTCACCAAAGAACGTCTTCCCGCGAGCATCCAAGATTTGGCTGGGAAGCACGGTGCGCATATTCGATTCGGCCCAGACTTCGATCAAGATATGGTCAACCTCATCGATGCATTGAAGAACTATGTTACCCCTCAGTGCCTGCCTACTACGCAAAGTATCGACCTTAGAGATGACCTGAAGAACGTCATTGTAGATCATAAAACTAGTGCAGAATTGCTGCATGGCACACCCCCCTCACTTGTGCAGTGCGTCGAGGCAACACGTACGCGCTACGTACCGTTTGCGGAGAAGTCCCGGCCGCTCGCTAAGGACTTCCTGTATAATCACTTCTGGGGACCGAGTGTCATCTTGTACGCCGCACCCGCACCCTCGCTAACTCCTACCTTACTCTGGTACCACAGAGTCGCAAGACCTGGCGAGCCAGCGAACCTGATCCGGCGCGGCCCATCCATCCTGCTCCATGCGAGTTTCAGATTCAACGTAACCAGGGAAGTATCCCCGATGGATAGATGGATAGCGCAAGCCAATCGCGAAGGTGCGAACGCTCTGGGTGCATTCGTGCGAGTGCCTGACGGAGTCCTCTTCAAGTTGCTTGACTACAAGATCGCCCTATCTGGGATCGTGGGGGAGTGCAGACCACTTGCTGTAATCACCCGCGATCTGCGGACTACTGAAAACCGGGTGTATACTCAGTACGTATTTGTCGCGACTGTACATTCAATTGATGAGGAGAAGACCGATAACACGAGTACGCTGCTGTCGCGGTTCGTGATGCAGACTGACGGGCAGTTACAAATGGCACCTCCCGACCTCACCCCAGAGTTCTTCTTGCATAAAGGCGGTGCCCGGAAGGTTCTCGACTACCTCGCTCTCCGTGGGTTGCTTGGAACAGAGGAGTGCTTCGAGGCGGAGAGCGGGAGGTTTGCTAGGGGATTTGAGATCGTCTGAAGGACTCATGAGTCATTTGATGACAACGGGCGTCGCTCTGGGGATATTGTCTGATTATCGGTTTGGAAATGTGGAGTTGGCAGGACAATGGCAAGCAAGGCTGAACAATCCTATCGTACCGATTGGCAGACTGGGGCGGCCTGCCAACGGCACATAGGCCACGTTAGCCCTGCGACCACGTCGCAGGATTTGGGAAAGACCGCGCCATATGATTGCGGGGCTAAAAAGATTTATATTTTACACATCAGGGTAGTAGCAGACTCTGACCGTTCATTTTTTCAGGATGCAGCACGACAAATTATTTGGTTTCGGGCTACGTCGAACGACTTCCCGTTGCGACGCGGTCGCACCGCGGCGAACGCCCCGACGAGTTGGCCATTTTAAGAGCTTGCTTGGCTGAAACACGGCAACATTTTCCATTACGGTTTATAATAACATACTGGCCAAGCAATGCTTTTCGCTGAAATTCTTCCCGCACGGCTATTCTAAGGCATTTGCCAGCTTCTATCGCCATTTTACTCATTCGCTTTGTAGCCACTCGACCACCTTAAAATTACACAAATAAATTCAACTGCTGATTTTGCTGATGTCGCTGGAATAAATAAAAATTAGATTCCCGCTTTCGCGGGAATGACATTATTCGCGTATATTCGTGTTAATTTTTTATCTGCGTAATCAGCGTTTAAACGTTTATTTTTCAAGAAGCGACTCGCCAGTCATTTCTTCCGGCTTAGGCAGTTCCATCATTTCCAATAGTGTAGGCCCGACATCCGCCAGTCTTCCGCCCTGCCGCAATTTTCTCCCCTTATAGCGATCATCGAATACAACCAAAGGCACGTCACCTGTGGTGTGACTCGTGAAAGGCTGATTAGTTTCATAATCCCACATTTTTTCAAAGTTGCCGTGGTCGGCGGTGATTATTGCCGCACCGCCCATGCTTTTGACTTTATCAAGGATTTTGCCGACGCATTGGTCCACCGCCTCAGCGGCTTTGACCGCCGCTTCCAATACGCCGGTATGACCGACCATATCAGGATTGGCGAAATTTATTACTACTACATCATATTTATTCGAATCCAGTCTTTGAAGCACCACATCGGTAACCTCTAAAGCTGACATCTCAGGCTTCAAGTCATAAGTTCGCACCCGCGGCGAAGGCACAATCTGCCTGTCCTCGCCCTTAAAAGGGTTTTGGGCATAGTCGTTGAAGAAGAAAGTAACGTGCGCGTATTTTTCCGTCTCGGCACATCGAAACTGCTTCAGCCCCAGCGAACTCCAGTATGCCCCTAAGATATTTTTCATTTTCGGCGGTTTCGGAAACGCCACCGGTGCCGGTATCGTCACGTCGTATTCGGTCATACATACGAAGTATATATTGGGCTTGGTAGTTCTCGGAAAATCTTTGAAGTCCGGCTCAACAAACGCGCGTGTAATTTCACGAGGCCTGTCACCGCGGAAATTAAAAAATATCACGCCATCGCCATCCCTGACAGTTGCTATCGGCTCGTTGTCTTCGTTCACGATGCAGGTCGGCTCAATAAATTCATCCGTTACTTCTTTTTCGTAACTTTTAGCCACCGCCTCCGCCGCACTGCCGGCCTTAAAGCCCTTACCTATCCTTAGGCAATCGTATGCCTTCTGCACGCGTTCCCATCGGCTGTCACGGTCCATCGCGTAGAATCTGCCCATAACGCTCGCGATTTTGCCCGCGCCTATTTCATGGGCCTTCTTTTCTATATCAGCGATATAACCCGCACCGCTGTCAGGCGGCGAGTCCCGCCCATCAGTAAATGCGTGAATGAAAACATCTTTTATGCCATTTCTTTTCGCCAGTTCGAGCAGACCATATAGATGGTCCAATAGCGAGTGAACGCCGATATCACTGCAAAGTCCCATAACGTGCATTTTGCCGTTATTATCTTTAACAAACTTGATTAGATTCAGAAATTCTTTGTTTTCAAAGAACGACCCGTCGCGAATGGTTTTGCTTATTCTTACCGATTCCTGCGGCACAATCCGTCCTGCCCCGAGATTTTGATGCCCTACCTCGCTATTGCCCATAGTTCCGTTCGGCAGACCTACATCTTCGCCGCTCGTATGAATAAGCGTATTGGGAAATTCGGCCATCAGCATATCATCTGTGGGGGTATTGGCCTGCTTAATGGCGTTATATCCGTCTTCGGCGCCGTCCGGATTATAACCCCAGCCGTCACGGATAATCAGCACAATTGGCCTGCTTTTCAAAACCGCTTTCGCCATAAACAGCAACCTTTCAAATAAAGCGACAAAAATGAGGCATTGCCTCGTTTGTATTCAGAGCCTGACGGGCCTCGCATTTTGCAGTCTATCACAAAACCGGGCCCCGTTGGAGTAAGCGGATATGATATAACGCCGCCTTAAATATGTCAATCATTTAGCAAAAACACTCCGGGGGCATCCAAAAATAACTGTTGACCTCGTCGGCGCTGGGGATTATATTACGATGCATAATTGAAATGAGGGTAAGGAACAATTATCAGGGGTGGGTAATATGAGCAATTTGAAAACAATTATATTTGCGGTGATTTTTTATCTTTCAGTTTGCGGACTTGTTTCGGCCTACGATGTCCCCAATCCGAATCTGAACAACGACGACATAGTTGACTTCGCAGACTTCGGGATACTCGCTATTAACTGGCTGCAGACAGGAGCCGGCCTTGCGGGTGACTTTGACGACAACGACACTATAGATGCTGAAGACCTGCTTGTTTTTAGCTGGTATTGGCTTACTGAATACAGCGAATATCAACGCTGTCAAGATGCGGATTTGGATAATGACGGAATAATCGCCTTTGAAGATTTGGCTATATTCGCGCAAAACTGGCTTATGACGGGCGAAGGCCTTGCGGGCGATTTCGATACGAGCGATTTGGTCGATTGCGATGATTTATCCGTGATTACGGACTGCTGGCTGAAAGGCACAAGGCCGGAAGAGGTTATCGATTCGCTCAAGGATGCTTTAGCTATCCCTGATGTGGAAAAGGCGATTACTTATTTCATCGACTTTGCGGTGGACGACTATAGAACTATATTTAACGAGAACATCGATAAACTGCAAAATCTGGCAAATAATATGGGCGACTTATCGCTCGAATACAGAGACAGAGATATAGCGGTATATGAAATAAGCAACGCTGCACACACTAAATTTTATCCGGTTGTATTTGTTCTAGATGATGACGGCAGTTGGAAAATTGCGACATTCTAACAGCCAGACGTAAAATTACGGAGACAAACTATGCCGAACAGAAAAAAGGTCTTATTGATTATCCTCGAAGTAGTCGCTTTGGCTATCTTAACCATTTTTGCTTTTTGGTGTTCGATGATGCTTTTTCTTTGCCCCCCCGAGTGGCTTGTGAGTACATTATATTTTTTAACTGGTCAGGGGTTTTCATCTAATGTACCTCTTATTGTATTATTAACATTCGATATTATCTGGCTTGCGACAATAAAATTCTGGCCGTTTAAAAATATACATATCAAAATAATTCTGACGCTTTTGGTCATTGCATTCTCAGCCGCGTTCATAACTTCTTATACAGCGGCTTATATGTTGCGTGATTTTCACTGGTAGTATCAGAAATAAATATGTGTTTTATCCCGAGGGAAAAATGAAAAAACGAAATTTAGTTTTAATGGCTTTTTCGGTAGCTACTATTTTGTTCTCGCACGGCCTTTACGCCTTTGAAAACGCAAAAACCCATCCGGCAATAACAGAAAGGGCTGCTACTAATACTGCATCGACATTAGATGATTACCTAAAAACCATCACGAAATTTCTGATTGTGAAAGGAATATAAGATGACCAAACAAAAAATGACTGCGTTGTTGGCCTGTCTCGAAATCATATTATTGATAACCATAACGTTACCTGTAGCGTTTTTATGGCCTGATATTTTGAAGCCGCTTGTTAACCTTTTGTGCAGATTTGGCATAGATGATTCGCGCCCAATATATGTAATACTCATTGTCCTTACATTGGTTAGTGGGTGGCTTTTGACATTGTTTATCTGGCATACTCGCTACATCTATATCAAAGTGGCTTTATCTTATGTGGTTTTCTCCCTATGTGCTTTCATTATTTTTTTTAGGTTTATAGTCCCACAGCTGACTGGTGGTTTCTAATGATTGTTTTGTGAAATTTAATTGTTTGTACGATGACAATTAGGCGGAGTTGAAAATGAAAAAATTAGTTTGGTTTGTAATATTATATTTTATTGCATTTAACAATAAACACGTCTTTAGTTTCGAAAACGAGAAAACGCATCCTTCGCTGACACATAGAGCCATAAATGCCTCCTTAGTTGATGATTACTTGAGAACTCAACTAAACCTTAGTAGCGGGACAACTGCTGAACTAACTTGGAATTTTCCATCCTCTGTAGAAAAAAGAATAAAGGCGGGCAATGCTGAACCTTACAAAAAAACTCGGAGTATCCTCGAATGGCTCAAGGTTGGGAGTAATATCGAAGATATGACCCTCGGACAGCTTAGATATAGGAAGCATTTTCATGACCCAACCCGCAATAGCGGGCTGAATAACACTGAAGCTGATTATTGGTTGAGCGGTCGATTTATAGGTGCCTCGGCAAAAGATTGGGCAATAAATGATAGTTCAAATGAGTTTAATTGGCGTTCAACGAGAAATGATTTCTATCACGCTCTTAACGAATCGTCTAAGCCTAATCGTGAGAAGTTCTTAGCCATAACATTTTTAAAATTAGGCCATATCCTGCATATGATTGAGGACATGGGTGTTCCTGCTCACTCAAGAAATGATGCACTTTTTGCTCATGTCAGATCGTTGGCATTTGAAAAAGGCAACCCATTAGAAATGTGGGCCGAAGGACAAGTCGCTGCAGCCGGCAACAACATACCTGCTAACTGGCTGACCGGCTGGACACCTACACCTAAAGTTTTTGACAAGGTGGCTAATTATTTCGATACCGATACGAGAAATACCGGCAGCTATCTTGGCGATGGTGTTTCACCTCCTGCTGCGTGGGGCTTGGCCGAGGCTACTAACTATCAGTTCTTCTCATGGAGCACAATATCTCCTGACACCGGCAGCCTTTATTATTTCCCTCATCCGGATATTAACCGCTGTAGCGTAATAGAAGAATCGGGGCGAACATATCTATCTGGCTATGCGGTAGACCATTTGGCGATGTTTACTATGTCAGAGGACATTTTAGAGCACGGTCATCTGGAACAGGCCTGGTGTACTCTGGGAGAGACTATTTATAATGATTATGTAAGAATTACCATTCCGCGAACGATTGATTATGTAACGGGTCTTGCGAATTATTTTTTCCGTGGGCGGTTGAGTGTTGAGCCGAACTGGGCTGACCCGAACATTGCAGAACTTGTCATTACCAACGACTCAAATAATTCAGGCGTTCCGCAGGCGTTAAAGGGCGGGGAATTCGAGCTCTACTGGGACGGTACCGACGGCAACAGGGCCGAGGTGAATAATTTTGAGGTTTCAGGCTGGGGGACAGAGAGTGTTCTGGATTACAACGATACGGTAACGGCGACGTTTACAAGAGAAGCTAATGCAGCGGCATATACTTTGGTTTATCAGGGGCAAATTTGCGAGAATCCGTCCGAGCCTGACCCGTGCGACGCAAACGCAATAGCAGTTGCTGTCTTTCGGCCAGGGTATTCGATAATCGCATGGGGACGCGACAACGAAGGGCAGGTTTCCGGCGTGCCGGACGGCAACGATTATGTCGCTGTCGCTGCGGGCAATTGGTATTGTCTTGCGATGCGGTCTGATGGCTCGCTGGTCGGCTGGGGACGTAACAATTACGGTCAATGTGACGTTCCAGCGGGCAATGATTATACGGCTATTTCGGCAGGTCACTATCACAGTATTGCGCTAAAGTCTGACGGCTCTATAGTTGTATGGGGCAGAGATAACTTAAATCAAGTCACCAACAAACCAGATGGTAATGATTTTGTGGCTATCGCCGCAGGCGACTATCATAGCCTGGCCATTAAAAAAGACGGCACAATCGTCGGCTGGGGCGGGTGGAATAGTTATGGCGAGTGTAATGCTCCATTGCCGGATGCAGGGACCGTTTATATTGATATTGCCGCGGGGTCATATCACAGTCTGGCTCTGCAATCAGATGGCGTGGTCAAGGCGTGGGGCAATAACAACTTTGGCCAGACAAGAATTTATGATGGCGCTTCCGGCAGGGTACATGAGGCGGTAGCGGCAGGCGGTAATTACAGCTTTTTGCTCGGGGATGATGATGTTTTGATAAGCTGGGGCGGAGGCGACTGGCTTTCGCCGGGCATTCCCCTTTATCATTACCGCTTAGCGGATGGTAATGATTTTACGGTTATAGCTGCGGGTACCGACCATATTATGGCGCTGACTTCTGACGGCAAGGTGTTCGACTGGAATTGGCCGGTTGGGGATTTCCCGTTTGATTATTTCGACAGGCCTGTGCCCGTTGATGTGGTTTTTACAGAAGATATTGACGGCGGTTACGATTTTAGCGCCGCCTTACGGCTTCCGTGATGAGCATGAGCAGGTGAGAGAAAATATTGACTCCGCTCGAAAGCTTTCGTGGCTAAGCATTTTTGAAGTTGCAGCTAAGGGCGTATTTACGTCAATAATCGACCTTTCCACAAGAATAACTGCATTATTTCTTTCCTAAAAAAAGCAAATAATTTAGCAAAAACCCTGAAAAGCCGGAGGGGTTCTATGCCGATAAAACTGTAGTTATGGTGTAGAGTTTTGATTACCGGACAGAAAAAAGGAATGCTCACATGTCCAATAATAAGGATATTCGCTTCGTAACCAGGTGCCGCAAGGCATGCTGCGCGTCCTGTTCGGAAACTACGGTTGCCTTTTGTATAGGCATTATAAGTTTATTCTTCTCCGCTGGCTGCGGACAACAGGAGCAAGGGTCGGTTGATTTATATGTCGATGCCGTAATGTTCAAAGAGCTTAACCAAAACCAGGCCGCCGTCGAAAAGCTAAATTCAGCCGTAAAGCTAAACAAAAATTTCCCGATGGCTTATTCCATGCTTGGCGAAACTTACCAGGAAATGCAAGATTACGAAAAAAGCGCCGCTTCTTTCGAAAAAGCAGCGGAGCTGAACCCTTGGTCATTCAAGGACTATTTCAGCCTCGGACAGGTTTATCAGGCAATGAAAAAACCCGCGCAAGCCGCCGGTGCTTATGCTAAGACCTGTGAGATTAAACCCGACCATCTGGAGGCACACATCAATGCCGCCAAATCCTACTATGAAATTCCAGACTATAACAACGCCCTGATTTACGCCAAGCGAGCCGAAAAGATTGACCCCAACGTAGGCGAAATCCAGAAAATGCTCGGCGATATCTATGAATCGCGAAAAGATTACCAACAGGCCGAGGTATTTTACAAACGCGCTCTGGAAATAGACAGTAACAATCCCGAGATTATGACATCTCTGGCGGTCGCATACCTGAAAACCGGGGACAGCAACAGCGCAAAAGAGCTGTTAACATCGGTAATACAAATCCAGCCTGATAATAACACCGCTTATAAACATCTCGGATTTTGCTGCCTGCAGCTTAAAAATGTGGACAAAGCAACGGAAAGCTACGAGAAAGCAATCCAGATAAATGACAAAGATTGGGATTCGCATCGGGGACTCGGAGTTGCTTATATATTAAAAGGGAAAAACAAGGACGGAACAATAGATGACTCTCTAAAAACAATGGCGCTCCAGCAGTGGCGCCTGTCTCTCGAAATCAATCCCGAACAGGCCAACAAGGAAAAACTGCTTAACCTGATAGAATATTATTCGAAAAACTAAGAAAAGCTGCTTTGCAAAGACCTTTGCAAATGTTACAAACTACGACATGGAAGTCTCGCATTTAAATGGATTTTTAAGGGTTATGCAGAATTGATGAGGGAAGAAAACAACGCCCAGCCG
>Ga0315276_10001541_pt1 | contig 20689 bp, 18 predicted proteins | sample YL17G05_0_MG_FD_204542 | JGI IMG/M metagenome (GOLD analysis project Ga0315276, IMG submission 204542) | Sediment microbial communities from Yellowstone Lake, YNP, Wyoming, USA - YL17G05_0 | ecosystem: Environmental > Aquatic > Freshwater > Lake > Sediment | place: USA: Wyoming | collected... | reverse complement strand
TCGTGCTCTGCGACACGAACGGCGGCACCGTCACCAGCAAAGTCGTCGAGGCGGTCGCGGCGGCGCGCGGCTTGGGCGCCGCTGTGGGGATTCACGCCCACAATGACGCGGGCCTGGCGGTGGGCAATAGTCTGGCCGCTGTCGAGGCCGGGGTGGCGCATGTGCAGGGCACAATCAATGGCTACGGTGAGCGCTGCGGCAATGCCAATCTCATCAGCATCATCGCCACGCTCAAGCTGAAGATGGGCATCGACTGCGTGAGCGACGAGCAGTTGGGCCACCTGACCGAGATATCACACTACGTGGGCGAGGTTGCCAACATGGTGCCCGATCCGCACGCGCCCTACGTGGGGGCAAGCGCTTTCACCCACAAGGCGGGCATCCACGTCGCTGCGGTGGTGAAGCACGAGTCCAGCTATCAGCACATCGCCCCCGAGCGTGTGGGGAACGAGAAGCGGGTGCTCGTCTCTGAGCTCGCCGGCTACCGCAACGTGATGACGAAGCTGAAAGAGCAGGGATTCGAGTTCTCGCTCAGCAACGACGACGCCAGGCGACTCCTTGAGCTGGTTAAGCAGATGGAAGCGGAGGGCTACCAGTACGAGGGAGCGGAGGCATCGTTTGAACTGCTGGCTCGCCGCAGCCGGCCCGGCTACGAGGCGCCGTTCGAGCTGAAGGACTTTCTGGTCGTCGTGCGGCGTCACAGCGAGCCGGAGCGCGGCGCGGCGGGAGAGATGCTGGCGGAGGCGGCGGTAAAGGTGCGGGTGGAGGGAGAGACGCTGCACACCGTTGCCGAGGGCGATGGCCCTGTGAACGCTCTCGACCTGGCGGTGCGAAAAGCGCTGGTCGTATTCTACCCGACGCTTGAGGCCGTGAAGCTGGTCGACTACAAGGTGCGCATCGTGGACAGTCCGTCCGGCACGGCGGCGATCGTGCGCGTCCTCATCGAGTCGACAGACGGCGAGCACACGTGGACGTCTGTGGGCTGCTCCCCCAACATCATCGAGGCGAGTTGGTTGGCTCTATCCGATAGCCTGGAGTGGTGGCTGGTGCGGCGGCTGGGCAAGAAAGCGGAGTAGCTAGCTATCCTTGCCCCGCTGGGGTAGGGGCAACGTCACGGTGAACTCGGTGCCTTCTTGCTCCGAACTCTTCGCTGTTATCGTGCCACCGTGCGCGTGCACGACCTCGGTGGCAATGGCGAGGCCTAGACCGCTGTGCCCCTCATTCCTCCCCGACTTGTCGACCTGATAGAAGCGCTCGAAGACGTGCGGCAGCGCTTCCGGGGGGATGACCGAGCCGGTGTTGCAGACGGCGATCTTCATAGCGGCGTCCCTGGCATCGGCGCGGACGGTTATGGTGCCCCCGGACGGCGTGTAGTAGACGGCGTTGTCGAGGAGGTTGGAGAAGGTCTGCTCCAGGCGGCGTACGTCTCCTTCGACGGCCGGCAGATCGGCCACGTCCACTTGGAACTGTATGCCCTTGTCTTTCGCCTGGAGGTCGAAGCGTTCGACGCTCGTGCGCAGGAGGTCGGCCAGGTCGAGGCGCTCCATCTGCATCGTCGCCTGTCCGCCCTCGATCCGCGACAGCTCGAGGAGGTCGTCGACGAGGTCGCGCATCCGCTGGGCCTCTTTGTTGATGATGCGTGCCGACTCCGCCAGCTCGTCCGGCGTGTCGATGGTCCCCTCCGCCATTGCCTGACTGAAGCCTTGGATCGAAGTGAGAGGCGTGCGCAGCTCGTGGGAAGCGTCGGCGAGGAACTGACGCAGGGTAGTATGAGAGCGGTTGACCTCACTGGCCATGGTGTTGAAGGCAGAGGCGAGCCGTCCGACCTCGTCACGGCCGCGGACATCGATCTGCTGGCCGTATCTGCCGCGAGCCATCTCTTCGGAGGCGCGGGTGATCTGACGGAGAGGCCCAGAGATCGAGCGGGAGAGGAGGAAAGCGACTAGGACCGAGATTACGAGAGCGATGGCACCCGCCACGCTTAGTCGAGGGAGCACATCCAGCCAGGCATCGGTAATGTCTTCTTCGGGCACGGCGACGACCGTGCGGTAGCGGCTGAGGAGAGTGGCGCTGGCGCGCTCTTGCCCCGGTACCTTGTCTAGGGGAGTGAACAGGATGAGGTTCTCGCCGGCGCCGCGGAAGTGGATCTGCCACACCCATATGGGCCCCACCTTCTCTGTGCCGGCGGCGTTCTCGAATTGCGTTACGGTCTGGCCCTGGAGGCGGTCGAGGGAATCGAGCACGACCATCGATGTCGACTTGTCGACGAGGAGGATGCGCACACCATTGTCCTCGGCAGTCTCGTCGAGGAGGGGCTTCATCTGGTCCGGCGTGAGCCCTACCCACTCGAGATAGGTCATGCGGAGGGCCATCGGCTCAGCCAGGCGCCCTACCCCTTCCCGCGCCATCTCTGTCTCGTGACTACGCAGGAAGATGACGAAGGCGGTGCCGGCGGAGAAGAGAGAGACGAATATGACGAAGGCGAAGGCCGCGATCAGCTTAGACCTGAGACTTCTCAGCATCCTCAGTCACCACCAGTTTGTAGCCGATGCCCCAAACCGTCTGAATCTGGACGTGAGAGCCGGCTAGTTTCTCTCTCAGCCAGGCCACGTGCACGTCGATGGTGCGGCTGTCGCCGTAGAAATCGTGGCCCCAGATGAGCTGAATAAGGCGCTCGCGGTCCATGACTATTCCCTCGTTCTGGAGAAACGTCGTCAGCAGTTCGAATTCCTTGCTGCGGAGGGTCAGGGGCCGGCCGTCAAGCGTGGCCTCGCGGCGGGGCACGTCGATGTGCAGGCCGCCGCCCTCCAGGACGGTCGCCGGAGCGCCGGCACTCTGGGCGCGGCGGAGCACCGCCTTGATGCGGGCCACCAGCTCGCGGGGGTTGAAGGGCTTGGTCACATAGTCATCGGCGCCCAACTCCAAGCCGACGACCTTGTCAACGTCGTCGGTGCGGGCGGTGAGGATGATGATGGGGACGTTGCTCGTCTTGCGCAGTTCCCGGCAAACCTCAAAGCCGTCCATCTCCGGCATCATGACGTCGAGGACGATCAGGTCGGGCTGGTGGACCTGGACCTTCTCCAGCGCCTGGCGGCCATCATAGGCGGCCTCGACCTCGAATCCCTCCTTGGTGAGGTAGAGGCGGGTGAGTTGGACGATGTTCCGCTCGTCGTCGACGACCAGGATTTTGGTGGCCATCTTATCACCTTTTACTTACATCTTACAGCATCGCCGGGCAAATACAGGATGGGCGAACCGCCGCGCCCCGCCGTCACCGCAACGACTCTGTCCCTCCAATGGGAGCGCAAAGGCAATTCGCCTCACTGTTATTATCGAGCGCTGCGGATAAGCCCATAATAAGCGATGGTTAAGGAAGTGTTAAGCAATCCGCGGGTGTCGCGAGCGCCGAAGCTGAGAGGGAGCAGCTGAGAGACGGGCCCAGGGCCTAGGGCACGAAGAAGCTTGGCTGACCGCCTGCCCAGTGCTGGGGCTCGGAGATGTTTAGCATATCCTGTGGCGGCGCCGAGTATATGATGTCCATCCCGAAGCTTGGGCTGTCCGTTCCCGCCCCTTCCAGAGGGTCTCCCATGTATCCGATAACCTGTCCCCTCTGGACTCTGGTGCCGAAAAGCGACTCATCGAAGCTGGCATCATGGTCAATCAAATACGCGGTGTAGGTTTCACCGATGACGTGAATCAGGTCGCCTCTGCCGTATAGCAGCGTCGTGTCACCCCTACCGATAAGCTCCCCGGCGAACGGACTCACGATAGGGGTGCCTTTCGAGACGTAGTAATAGAAGATCTGCCCCTCGTCGAGGTTCTGATAGTAAGGAGGCTTGTCCATGCGGGCGCAGGGCGCGAACGGCAGCGTTAGGAGAGCGCTCGCCGCCGCGGCGACGATCTCGGCCTGAGTTATGACGTTGGCGCAGGACTCTCCGGTATCCGGGTTCGTATACTTCGGCGCCGGTGCTGCGGTCGCGGGAAGGGAAGCGGGAGTGGGGGTCGCCGCTGGGGCAGGCACGGTTGTGGGTTGAGCCTCCTCGCTGCTGCCGCAGGCGGACATGACCAGAACGGCCGCCGCGCTGAGCATGCAGGCTGCTGCTGTCCCTAGAAGAGGAATACGCCGACGCATCTGACCTCCCGATTCGGCGCGCTCAGAGTACTTCGGGCTGTGCGCGCGCCGTCTTGAGCGCTAACACTCCCAGAAATGGTGCCCGATTCGCAGGACGGTTGTCAACCTCGGCTACCGAGGACCGGATCGCGTTCGATCGTGGTTTCTGAACAGGTAGGGCCTCTTGCGTCGAGCCGAGGGGGATGCGAGTATGGCGGCGTATATCGCTGACTGAGGGAGGGAAATATGGCGAAGCTATTCGGACGTGAGTGGACGCGGGCGCAACTGCTGAGCATGGTGGGTGACTTGTCGCAGATCGGCGGCGTGAGGCTGAGCGAGCTGAGCGACGGCTCCGAGCGCGGCGTGCGTATTGCTGACTGTCGTACCGGCGGCGGGTTGAGCTTCACGGTCGTGCTGGATCGAGGAATGGACATCGGCGCCGCCGAGTATCGAGGCATACCGCTGGCCTGGATATCGGGCGGCGGCTTTGCTCGGCCGGAGTTCCACGAGCGCACGGACCGCGACTGGACACGGACGTGGGGCGGTGGCCTGGTCACGGGCTGCGGCCTGACGAACGTCGGCGCGGCGGTGGAGGACGAATTCGGGTGCGACGGCCTGCACGGGCGGCTCTCCCACCTACCGGCACGGGATGTCAGCGTCGACGGCGAATGGAAGGGCGACGAGTACCGCTTCTGGGTGAAGGGCCGGATGAGGCAGTACCGCGTCTTTGGGGAGAATCTGGAGATGACGCGGGTCGTGAGCGCCCGCCTCGGCGATAGCGCTTTCACCATCGACGACACAGTGGAGAACCGGGGCGACGCAGCCGTGCCCCTGATGCTGCTTTACCACGTCAACATTGGCTTCCCCATCCTTAGCCCGGAGAGCGAGATCGTGGCGGCGCCGCACGAGGTCGTGCCCCGCGACGAGGAGGCGGCGAAGGGTCTGGCGGACTGGATGCGCTTCCAGGAGCCACAGGCCGGCTTCGCTGAGCAGGTCTTCCGGCACGATATCCCTGCGGGCAGCGATGGGATGGCGGAGGCGACGCTGCGCAACCCCTGGCTGGGGGTCGACCTGCGGGTGCGCTTCCGGAAGGCGGAGCTGCCATTCATGGCGGAGTGGAAGATGATGGGCAAGGGGACGTACGTCGTGGGATTCGAGCCGGCGAATTCCTTTGTGTCGGGAAGGGTGAAGGAGAGGGAGGCGGGCCACCTTCAGATGATCGAGCTGGGGGAAAAGCGCAGCTTCCGGGTCGAGGTGGGGGTGGTGGACCGGCGATAGGTCGAGTGCTGTTGCCATATATGGAGTGCGTCTGCTATACTTCCGGCCACGTGGAACCCCGTATATTGGAAGGATGGGCAGGCTAGGTGGCCTGTCGAGCGCCAGCGAATGTGACGCTGGCTGGGGAGGTGGTTCGTGGACATTCCCAGTCTACCGAAGTGTCAGAAGTGTAAGGTGGGGGACCTGGTGCCGTTGTCCGATTTCGGCAGCCAGGGCGCACCAATTCATTTCAAGGCGTGGGCCTGTACCAATCCTGATTGCGGCTTCAACATCAAGATCCGCAACGGCGACCTCTACGTGGACGAGCCCATAACCAGCGGCGCGCTGCACACTCCCCGCTACCGATAGTAGCCGCCAGATTCGTCAGTAGGGCGAACCTTCTCGCACTCCATCGGGAGGGCGATGGGGGTGGCTTTTTATCCCTCGATGGCGTGTTGTAGTCTGTTGCGAATCTGCCATTTGACACTGTCCCGCGCATGCCACTGGGGTAATGCGCTCCAACTGTAGAGAAGGCTGGGGGGAGCCGCCATGCTACGAATCACTCTCGCATACGTTGTCGGCATCGGCGTGCTCTTTGCCGCCGCATGCGCGGATGGAAACAGAGACAAGAGCACGCCTACCGCCGCCCCGACATCGTCCCCAACCTCGGCTGGCATTGGCGTACCGGCCATCATCGAGCAGGTGACGAAGGCGGTCCATTCAAATGAACCGGCGCGGCTTGAGGCCTTGATCCAGTACCAGACGATTTCCTGCATTTCCACGCCGTCAGGCGAAGGCTCTCCGCCGCTGTGCGGGGAGGGTGAGGCCGGCGGTACGCCGGTCGAGGCGATCATCTCGGCGAATTGTGCGTTCAACTACGTCCGTAAGGATCGGACGGCGAGCGTGGTGAGGAACGCGGTCGGTACCGACAACAAGTTATGGGCGGCGTACGAGTACACGGGCGAAGAATTCGGTCCCGGAGCCGCGTATTTCATCATCTTCGAGAGGCCCGAGCCTCTGTCCAATGGAACCGGCTACGGGATCGTGACGACAACCGACCATGTTGTCGGAATTCACTATGGCTGTGGCTGGTCCCCGAAAGAGTTCGGTCGGCACACTGAGTTCGGGCCTGCAGTGATCCCTCCGACTTCCTAGATTGCCTCGGAGTTTCGCAACAGCCTACCTGTTATCTCCCAATCCCCAAGTAGCGTAGCCCCAGCGCCTCGACCTTCTTCTTGGAGAGGGCGTTGCGGCCATCCAGAACCACCGAGCAGCCGTTGAACGATGCGAGGTCCAGTTTCTGGTACTCATCATGGGCGGCCTGGATGACCAGGGCGTCCGTGTGGGCGGGAGGGAATGTAGGAGGCGCCTCAAGGCCCAAACGGTTCATTTCATCGGCGCTGTAGTAGGGGTCGTGGACCAAGACGTGGGCGCCGGCCGCCATCATCTCTCGCGCAACGAGAAGGGTGCTTGAGTAGGCGGCCTCTTTGATGTTGGGACGGTAGGAGAGACCGAGGATGAGGATGGTCTTCCTACTGAGATTGCCCAACACTCCAGCCAGCCTCTCGACCGTGTAGCGGGCCATCCCATCGTTGATCTGACGGGCGGCGCGCGGCAGTCGCGCCTCCTCAGCCCCTTCGAGCAGGAAGTAGGGGTACACGGGTATGCAGTGCCCGCCTACCCCCATGCCGGGCTGATGGATGTGGGAGAAGGGCTGGGAGTTGGCGGCGGCTATCGCCTCCACCACGTCGACGCCGTGCTGGTCGGCGGCGCGGGCCAGCTCGTTGGCTAGGGCGATGTTCACGTCGCGATAGGTGGTCTCAGCGAGCTTGACGAACTCGGCCGTCTCGCAGTTGGCCATGCGCAGGACGGGGGCAGCGAGCGCTTTCTCGTAGAACGCTGCCGCTCGCTTCAGGCTGGCATCGTCGACGCCGCCGACGATCTTGGGGTACTTGCGCAGGTCGGCTAGAACGCGGCCGACGAAGACGCGCTCCGGGCTGTAGGCAAGGAGGATCTCCTGCCCAATGCGCAGTCCCGATGTCTCCAGAAGAGGACCGAGGTGACTTCGAGTGGTTCCCGCAGGCACCGTCGTTTCCAGGATTACGAGCGTTCCCGGCCGCAGTCCGGCGGCGACGGATCGGGCAGCGGCGTCTAGGGCGCTGAAGTCGGCGCGATTCTCAGGCGTCAGGCCCACGGGGACGATGATGACGACGACCTTGCTGCGAGACACCGCTTCCCGGGTGTCGGTGGTGGCGGTTAGGTGGCCGGCGGCGTGGGCGGCGCGGAGGGCAGCTTCCAGGCCTTCTTCGTCGGGGTAGGGGCAACGGCCCTGCGCGACCTCCGCCACGATGTCGGCATTGATGTCGCAGCCGGTGACCGTCAGCCCCTGCGAGGCATACTGAACGGCGAGGGGCAGCCCTATACGGCCCAGCCCGACGACGGCGACCGGCGACAGGTCATCGCTCATGGGAGACCTCCCGGCTCAGCGGCCGGCTCGTGCGGGCCGACTCCACCAGCAGCGAGGCGACCTCAAGGGCGGCCAACCCCTCTTCCGGACCGACGGGAGGCGGATCACCTGTTCTCACGGTGTCGGCGAAGGCCTCCAGTTCCACTTGTAGGGGCTCCCGCTTCTGGATAGGGTACTGGGTGGGGAGAGTCGTAGCATTCGCCGCTTCCTTCGGATAGAACAGCAGGTCTTGGTTCAAATAGTCGATGGTGAAGAGCCCCTTCTCTCCCAGCACTGACAACTGGCGGATCTTGATCGGTGTCAGCCAGTTGACCTCGAGGACGCCGACCACGCCGTTGCGGAAGCGGAGGAGACCGGAGAGCATGTCCTCATGCTCGGTGCTGATTCGCTGCTCCGTCTCGGCGTAGACCCTATCGACCTCGGAGTCGAGCAGGAAGCGCATGATGTCGATGTCGTGGGGCGCCAGGTCGTGCACCACGCCTACGTCGCGCACCCGCTGCGGGAAGGGGCCCGTACGGCGGGCGTACACCTGGAATACGCGCCCCAGTTCGCCCTTCTGAAGACGCCGCTTCAGTTCCAGCACTGCCGGGTTGAAGCGCTCCACGTGGCCGATCATCAGAGAAACGCCCGCCCGCTGCGCCGCCTCCATCATTACGCGGCCCTCGTCCAAGCTGGCGGCGATCGGCTTCTCGACGAGGAGAGGGATGCCCTTTTCGATGGCGGCGAGCGCGACCTCGAGGTGAAGAAGGGTGGGTACGCACACCGACAGGAGGTCGATGCGCTCCTCAGCGAGCAGCCGCCGGTAGTCGTCGTAGACTCGTGCATCGCGGCCCTCGGCGGCGAGACGGCGGCGCTCGGGAGATATGTCGGCGGTGGCGACCAGGTGGACGCCTTCGATCTCGCTGTAGATGCGGACGTGGTTCATCCCCATCGAGCCCAGACCGATGACGGCGGCGGCGAGAGGAGGCGACTGGCGCATCTAGGCCTCCTCCGTGCTTTCGTTCACGGCGGCGACGATGGTCTTCAGGTCGTCTTGGGTCAGCGCCGGATGCACCGGCAGCGATAGCACCTCACAGCTGAGGCGCTCGGCCACGGGCAAGCTGTCGTTGTAGCCCAGGCCGCGGTAATAGGGCTGCTGGTGGATCGGTGTGGGATAGTAGACGGTGGTCTGGATGCCGGTCGACTCCAGACGGGCAGCGAGGACATCGCGGGCCTGCGAGCTGTCCGGCTGTGCCGAAGGGACGCGTATCGTGTACTGATGGTAGACGTGACGGCACCCCAGCCTTTCCGTCGGCGTAATGACTCCTCGCAGATGTTGCGAGAGATAGGCGGCGTTGGCGCGACGGCGCTCCGTGAACCGCGCCAGCCGCGTCAACTGCACGATCCCGATGGCGGCGGCGACGTCGGTCAGGCGGAAGTTGTAGCCGGTTGTCGCGGCGCTGTAGCGGGCGGCCTGGCCGTGGTTGCGGATCATGCGTGCCTTCTCAGCGATCTGGGGGTCGTTTGTTGTGATCATTCCCCCTTCGCCAGTGGTCATGTTCTTGGTGGCGTAGAAGGAGAAGCAGCCGCTGCCGAAGCTTCCCGCCTTCTTGTCGCTGACGGTGGCCGCGACCGCCTGGCAGGCGTCCTCGATGACGGCGAGACGATGGCGCTCGGCGATCGCCATTATCGCCGCCATGTCGCAGGGATGGCCGAAGAGATGGACGGGGATAATCGCTTTCGTACGCGGCGTGACTTTCGCCTCGATCAGCGCCGGGTCGATGTTGAAGTCGACATCACTCACGTCGACGAAGACAGGCCGGGCGCCGCTGAAAAGGACGGCGTTGGCGGTGGCGGCGAAGGTGAAGGGGCTGGTGATAACCTCATCGCCGGGGCCGACGCCGTGGGCGAGGAGAGCGATCATGAGGGCCGCCGTTCCTGAGTTGACGGCGATGGCTTCCTGCACACCGCACATCGCCGCGAAAGCCTCCTCGAAACGGCGCACTCGGGGCCCTTGGGTCAGTTGCCCTGATTCTAGGACGGCTAGGACGGCCTCTTTTTCCTCGTCGCCGATAAGGGGTCGGGATATAGGGATGTTCTTCATCTCGTCTTCAATGGAGGAAGGTTGAATACGGTCTTACAGATGGCACACCGCCACTCGTCTTGAGCGCCCGCTTTGTCGGCTGGTGCGAGAGGCCGGCCGCAGGAGCAGACATAGCCCGTCAGGCGGGCCGGGTTGCCCTTGACGAGGGCCTGATCGGGCACGTCGCGCGTGACCAGTGACCCCGCCCCTACCATCGCCCAGCGGCCGATGGTGACGCCGAGGATGATGATGGAACCGGCACCGATCGATGCCCCGTAGCGGACGAGCGTCGGCTCCGGCTGCCAGTCGTTATCGCTGCGCGGGTGGCCGTCCGGCGTAATCGCACGGGGGTAGCGGTCGTTGGTGAAGGTGACGTGGGGGCCGATAAAGACACCGTCTTCGATGGTGACGCCTCGGTATAGAGAGGCACGGTTCTGGATCTTTACCTTGTTCCCCACCACCACGTCGCGGTCGATATAGACGCCCTTGCCGATGTTGCAGTCGGCGCCGACGACAGCCCCCTCGCGGACCTGCGCTTCGTTCCAGATGTTGGTGTTGGGGCCCACATTGGCCAAGGGCGAGACTTCGGCGGTACGGTGGATCATTCTGCCAGACACCTCACGATCTTCTCCGCGGCGTGGCCGTCGCCGAACAGGAGCGGCCGTTCGCCTTGGGGAGCGGGACGCTGCGCCGCCGCCACGATCCGCTCTGGGTCGGCACCGGCGAGGACGTTCCAGCCGCACTCGACGGTCTCCGGCCACTCCGTCTCGTCCCTCAGAGTAACGCAGGGGACGCCCAGGAAAAAGGCCTCCTTCTGGATGCCGCCGGAATCGGTGAGGACGGCGCGGGCGTTCTTCTCCAGGGCCAGCGTCTCCCGGTAACCCAGTGGCTCCATGATTCGGACGTTGGGCGCGACAGAGAGACCCGCTGCGGTCATCGCCTTACGCGTGCGCGGGTGAATGGGAAAGACGACGGTCTGCTGCAAATCCTCCAGTGCCCGCAGTATGGCGTCGAGGCGGGCAGGATCGTCGGTGTTGGCGGCGCGGTGGACGGTGGCGAGGAAGTACCCGCCCGATTGCAGACCCCATCCGGAGAGAAGCTCCGGGGCCGTGCGATCGGCGGGCGTCTGTTGGAGAAGGGAGTCGTACATGACGTCGCCGACCAGGTGGACGCCGCTCGTAATACCCTCGCGGGCCAGGTTATCGACGGCGACAGCGCTGGGACAGAAGAGGAGGTCGGCGCAATGGTCGGTGAGGACGCGGTTTATCTCCTCCGGCATCCGGCGGTCGTAGCTGCGCAGCCCCGCCTCGACGTGGGCCAAGGGGATGTGCAGCTTGACGGCGGCGACGGCGCCGGCGAGGGTAGAGTTCGTATCGCCGTAGACCAAGACCCTATTCGGCTGCTCGTTGAGCAACACCTTTTCCAGACGCTCCAGGATCTGGGCTGTCTGCTTGCCATGAGAAGCGGAGCCGACGCCGAGGTGATGGTCGGGCGCTGGCAAATCGAGCTCAGCGAAGAAGACATCGGATAGCTGCTTGTCGTAGTGCTGGCCGGTGTGGACGAGGACCTCCTGATGGACGCGGCGCAGGAGACGGCTGACCGTCGCTGCCTTGATAAACTGAGGCCGCGCTCCGACAACAGAGACGATCTTCACGGCAGAGACCTTAGTTTGGATTCAGGCCGGCGGTTTGCGGGGATGGCAGGTCGAGCCGGGCGAGCTCGTGCAGTCGAGCGGTGATCTCCTGCGGGTCTCGCGGCAGTGTAAGCTCCATATCGGCGATGCGCCGCAGCAGATCATCGGCTGGACAGGCGGCCGGCCCGCGGGCCATGAAAACCTTGGGATGCGAGGTCGGAGTCAGCTTCTCGCCCTCGCCTACGACATCGTCGCGGATCTTCTCCCCCGGCCGCAGCCCTGTGAAGATGACCTCTACGTCGCGGCCGGGCTCCAGCCCTTTGGAGCGGATCATGCGCTCGGCGAGGTCGGCGATCTTGATCTCCTCGCCCACGTCGAGGACGTAGATGTTGCCGGTCTGGGTGATGACGGCGACCTGCAGGATCAAGGCGGCCACCTCGTGCACTGTCAGGAAGTAGCGGGCGACATCGGGATGAGTGACGGAAACAGGGCCGCCCTTCTGAATCTGGCGCCAGAATGTGCTCATCACGCCGCCGCGGCTGTCGATGACGTTGGCGAGGCGGACGGCGGAGAAGGCGGTGCGATCATCCCCCAGCGAGCGCACCAGAAGCTCGCCGATGCGCTTGGTGGCGCCCATGACGCTGGATGGGTTCATGGCGGCATGGCTGGAGAGGAATACCACCTTCTCGGTGCCGACCTGGCGAGCGGCCTGGAAGATGTTGAGGGTCCCCAGGACGTTTACGTAGAAGCCCTGGTCCGGGTTTTCCTGCAACAGGGGTACGTGCTTGTAGGCGGCGGAGTGGAAGACGACGTGCGGGCGGGCGACCTCGAATGCCTGGAAGACCTTGTTCCGATCACTGAGGCTGCCCATCCAGGGCCTTATCGAGCACTCCTCAGAGCGCTGGTTAAGCTCGACGCGGATCTCGTGCAGGCCGCCCTCGTTGGCGTCCATGAGGTGGAGGCTTGCTGGCCCGAAGTCGAGGACACGCCGCGCCAGTTCGGCGCCGATGGAGCCGGCGGCCCCTGTAATCAAGATGGAGCGGCCCTGGATCATGGCGCGGCAGGCATCGATGTCGATATCCACGCGGTCGCGCTCGATGAGGTCGTCGATCGTCACCTCGCGCATTTCGCCCGGCTTCGCCTTGCCGCTGACAATGGCGTCTAATCCGGGGACGATGCGGACGGGAACGTGGGTGGACTCACATAGAGTCAGCAGTTCATGGAGGTCCTCCGCGCTCGCCGACGGGATCGCCAGAGCTACCAGGTCGGCGTTGTACTTCTCAACGAGGGAGGGGATGTCGTAGCGGTTGCCCATCACGGGTACGCTGTGGATACGCACACCCTTCTTCTTGGGGTCGTCATCGACGAAGCAGACGCTGCGGTAGCGCCACTGCGGGTTCTGGAGGATCTCCTTCGCCAGGAGCTGGCCGGTGCTGCCGGCGCCGACGATGATCAATCGCTTGGTGGTTGTCTCCCCCCAGGCCGTCCGGAAGGGCGCACCCGATCCCGTAAGCAGCCGGGGGGATAGCTTGACGAGACCCATGATGAGAAGGATGAGTGCGCCGCTGATAAGGTTCACGCTCAGGGGGATGGGGCGGTTCCCCAGCATGGCGTTGATACCGAAGGCGAGCAGCGTTACCAGGGTCACGGATAGGCCGAGGTAGAAAACGTCCTGGACGCTGCCGTATTGCCAAGCGGTGCGGTATACGCCGAATACGAGGTTGGCGAAGAGGTAGGCGACAGCTATGACGGGGACGGCCCAGAACCACCAACTCCAAGACTCTCCGGGCACGTTACCGTCGAACTTGAGGAGCAAGCCCGCCGCGTAGCTCGCCATGACGATGACAAAGTCGATGGCGAGAAATGGTAGGGAGCGGAAGAGTAGTTTGAGCTGGCTTGCGTCGCGTATCTTCATCTAGCCGCCTCCTCCCCAGGGGTTTTGCGCAGGCTAGGTGTCAACGGGCTCCTTCCTTGCGCAAGACTACAGATAGGGTCCGGGTCAAGATTGCCAAGTCCCTTGAGAAGGGATGATGGTCAACGTAGTTGAGATCGTAAGCCATCATCTGGGAGTACGTCAAATCAGAGCGTCCACTGACCTGGGCCAGGCCGGTGAGGCCGGGCTTGACGTCGTGGCGGCGATGAAACTCCGGCCGGTACTGCTCTACCAAGTAGGGTTCGTCGGGCCGTGGTCCCACCAGCCGCATGTCGCCCCTGAAGATGTTGAAGAGCTGAGGCAGCTCATCCAGACTCGCCCGCCGCATGATCCGGCCCAGCGGTGTCACCCGCTTGTCGGGCCAGATCGAGTGGAAGACGAAGGTCGAGAAATCGTTGACGCGCTGGGGCGGCGCCCAGACCTTTTGGGCGTTGTCCGTCATTGTCCGGAATTTCATCATGGTGAACGTTCTGCCGCGGAGGCCTATCCGCTCCTGCTTGAAAAGGGCGGGGCCGGGAGAGCTCAGCTTTACGAGCAGGCTGAGGAGGGCGATGAGCGGGCCGAGAACGGCCACTCCCAAGGCGGCGGCAATGCGATCGAAGAGTTCCGAGGGCAGGCTGAAATCTCTAGCGTCTGTGGCTGACAACGATCTCCTCCACTGCGTTAGCTACGCGCTCGACGTCGGCGTCGGTCATGCGAGGGAACAGCGGGAGCGACAACAGACCGGCAAAGAGCTTGTCGGTGTTGGGGAAGTCCCCCGGCTTGAGGCCGAGCGTCTGCTGATAGTAGGGATGATAATGGATAGGGATGAAGTGAACTGAGGTACCGATGCCTCGCTCTTTCATCTCCTCGATAAACTGGTCGCGGCCGATGGTCAGCCGCTCCCCGTCGACGCGGATCGGGTAGAGGTGCCAGGCGTGCCGCACCTCCGGCCGTGCCTGGGGAAGCGTCAACTCGGGGAGGGCGGCGAAACGGCGCCCGTACTCGGCGACGATCTGCGCCCGCCTCTCGGTGAAGCTTTCCAGCCGCGCCAGTTGGTGGAGGCCCAGCGCGGCCTGGATGTCGCTCATGTTGTACTTGAAACCGAGCATTTGGACCTCATAGTACCATGAACCGCGCGCGTCGTAGCGCTTCCAGGCGTCATGGCTCATGCCGTGCAGGCGGAGGATGCGAACCTTCTCCGCCAGTTCCGGGTTGTTGGTAGTCACCATGCCGCCTTCGCCGGTGGTCAGATTCTTGATCACATAGAAACTGAAGGCAGTAGCGTCGCCGATGGAGCCAACCGGCTGGCCGCGGTACTTCGCGCCGACGGCGTGGGCGGCGTCTTCGATGACGAGAAGATTATGGCGACGAGCGATATCCATCAGTTCGTCCATGCGGCAGGGCTGGCCGCCGTAGTGGACTGGAAGTATCGCCTTGGTGCGAGGCGTTATGCGGCGCTCGACCTCCGCCGGGTCGATGTCGTAGTCGTCGAGGCGGATGTCGGCCAGTACAGGTGTGGCCCGCTGGAAAAGGATGACGTTAACGGTTGAGCAGAAGGTAAGAGGGGTGGTGATGACCTCATCGCCTTCCGTGATCCCCGCCGCGTTTAGGGCGAGGTGCAGCGCGGCGGTGCAAGAGTTGACGGCTATGGCGAATTTGCTGTCGACATATTGAGAGAAGCGCTCCTCGAACTCCCTGGTCTTGGGGCCGGTGGTCAGCCAGCCGGAGCGGAGGGTGTCGACGACCTCCGCGATCTCCTCTTCGCCGATGTCCGCCTGACAGAAGGGAAGTGGTTTGACTTGTTCGGTGGTCATGGTGTCCTTTCGCTGCGTGTGCGTTATTGACCCGTGCCAGAGCCGCCCATCCAAACGCCCGACCGTCCGGCGAGGAGGCGCAGCAGGCTCCTCAGGAAGCCGAGGCCATAGGCGACATGAAGGCAGGTGAAGGCGAGGGGGAGTAGGGGGGCGTAGCGCCACCCTTGGCGCGAGGCGATGCGTAGCGACGCCAGTGACGAGGCGAGGAGGTACATCGCTGCGAACATTACAAGCAGCCGCCGGAAGGGCCGCGCTATCAGAGACAGAACGCTCAGCCCGATCAGCCCCGTTACAAAGACGGCGGGCACGAACTGGCGGAGCCGCGCCTGGCGGGGATGACGTCGCAACACCTCGACCTTGGCCTGGCCATAGGCAAAATACTGGCGGAAGAGGTTGGACAGGGATGAGCGGGTATAGTAAGTCGACCTGATATTGGGTGTGAGGAGAAGCTTGCCGCCGGCGTCGCCCAACCGGTAGTGGAACTCGTCGTCCTCGCCGTAGTTGACGTCCTCCGCGAAGCGCCCGATGCGCTCGAAGATCTCGCGTCGGTAAGCGGGGAAGGCGACTGTATCGGTGTACTGGGCCTCCTGGCTGTAACGGAAGTGGGCGTTGCCGATGCCGAAAGGGGAGGACATAGCCAGAGCGATCGCTTCCCCCATGAGACCCTGGCCGACGCTCTCGATGGGCCCGCCGACGCCGTCGGCGTCAGCCGTCGTCATCAACGCCTCGACGCTCTGGCTCAGGAAATCAGGAGCGGCGGTGGCATGGGCATCGATGCGGGCTATGATGTCGCCGCGGGCCTGAGCGATTCCCAGATTAAGTCCGCGGGCAGTTGTGCGCCCCGGGTTATCGATGAGGCGCAGGTTCAAGCCTTCTCTGGCGGCCAAACCTTCCACCACCTCTCGCGAGCGGTCGCTGGAACCCCCATCCATCACCAGCACCTCAAAGCGCTCGCGCGGGTAGTCCTGTTGAGCGAGGCTACGGAGACAGGTCTCGATGTGGCGTTCCTCGTTGCGCATCGGTATGAGGACGGAGACAAAGGGTAGAGTCTCAACGTTGGTGGGCATCTTCTTCTTGGGCTGCCGCTCGCGGCGACGTGGGTGTAGTTTGGACGCTGGTGCTTGCATTCACAAATGCCTCAGCAACATTAGCACGGCTGACCCCTACTGTAAACCTCCAGCGGGGTGGTCAGTGGTGGTCGACGGCAACCCATTGCCGCCCGCCAGCATCTCTTTGTAGAGGGCTTCCATCTGGGCGGCGTTGGTCTTCCAGGAGTAGTGGGCGCTGACGAACTCGCGGGCGGCGCGGCCCATCTGGCGCCGCCGCGTCTCGTCGGTCACGAGGCTGAGGAGAGCCCCGGCAAGAGCGGAAACATCCTTGGGCGGGACGAGGATGCCCGTGACGCCGTCATGCACGGCGTCGGGGATGCCATAGACGTTGGAGGCGACGACCGGCACCTCCATGGCCTCCGCCTCTATCGCCGCCACCCCGAAACCCTCATAGGTGGAGGGCATAGCGAAGATGTCCAGGCGGGCGAGCGTCTGCGGTACCTGCTCGTGGGGGATCTCGCCCAGGAACTCGACCCGGTCGTTGATCTGAAGCTGAAGGGCCTGCTTTTCGAGTCGCTGACGTTCCGGACCGTCGCCCGCCAGGAGAAGGCGGACGCGTGGCTGCTCCGCCGCTATTCGGGCAAACGCTTCCAGCAGGTAGTGCAACCCCTTCTCCGATGACAAACGGCCTACACTCCCGATTGTGATGTCGTGGCTGGTTTCGCGGGGTAGGGGACGGAACTGTTGTAAGTCGACGCCGTAAGGGACGACAGTGACTGATTTCCCCTTGGGAACGTAGTTGAGAGTCGCTTCGGCGAGGCGGGCGCCGGTCGCTGTCACGTGGTCGGCGCGGCTGAGGGCGTAGCGGGTGATCAGCCAGTGGAAGGGGCTCAGGCGGGGCGCCTGCAGGATGTCGGTGCCCCACGCGGATAGGATGCTGGGATGGACGCCGGCGAGGGCAGCCAGAAAGCCGTAGCTTGTGACATGGAGGGCGTGTACCAAGTCGGGTTGGAGATCGCGGACGAGACGGCGGACGCGGCGGGCGTGGATGAGATAGCGGAGTTTGCCTAACCGCTCCCAGCCGCCGACGTAGTGGACATGGCTGCCCTCGATCTCCGCTGGCCGGAAGGAGATGACATCCGTTTCCCAGCCCAACTCGGCGAAGTGCTGTACCCAGCGGCGGGTATGGATGTAGGGGGCGTCAGCCAGATAGCATACGCGCATGGGCGTCCGCCTCCTGTCGCTGCGGCGTGGCCGCTGTGAGGATTCGTTCCAGCGCTACTCCCAGACCGAAAGTGAGCCAGAGGTAGGGGTCGTCGAAGAAGCGCCCCTCTGTTTGGCTGGAGAATAGGATCACCAGCGATACCGCCCATAACCCCAACACGATGGCCCGCATCTCCCCCGCCGATCGGCGATGCAGTCGCCAGCCGAGGAGTCCCCAGCGGTACAACAAGAAGAGAGAGACAGCAGCGCCCAGCACGCCGAGCTCCGAGATAGTGGTTACGGCCGAGGTGTGGGAGAGAGTGACGTTGGCCTTTATCTTGGGGTCCTTGTAGTAGTAGTAGTCATTGAGAAAAGAGTCCTGATAGCCGCCGATGCCCACCCCCCACACAGGATGGTCGCGGAACATCTGCCAGCCTGCCTCCACCAGGTAGGGGCGCGCGCCTGTCGCCTCCGTGCCGAAACGGAAGGTGCCCAGGCGGTCGCGGAAGTAGGGACTGACGGCGAGCCCCAGGCCGAGGGCGCATAACAGCGCCAGCGATCCCACGGACAGGAAACTCAGCCGGAGACGACCGGCCACCGGCAGGGCGAGGGCAAGCAGCGGCAGCAGCGCCAGGGCGACGATCCAGCCACCCCGCGAGCCGGTAAAGATAAGGGTGAGAGCGCAAACTGCCAGCGCCGGCAGTAGCAGGAAATAGCGCACCTTGCCGCTGATGAAGAAGAAGAGAGCTACCCCCAGTGCCATCGCCTCGACGAGGAGGCGGGCGAAGTGGTTGGGGTCGGCAAAGGTCGTGTTGATGCGTCTTTCGCCGTACAACCCCAACCCCTCATTCCAGAAGAAGTGGCCGCTGATCTGTTGGTAGACGCCGACGATAGCAAGCAGGGCTGCCGAGACGATGAGCGCCGCCAGGCACCAGCGGAGAGTCGTCAGGTCACGCACAAAGACGGGGATGAGGGCGGCGAAGCCGATCAGGAAGGCGAGGCGGAGCGTCTCCGACCGAGCGGCCTCCGTATCGCGGGCGTAGAGGGCGGAGAGAGCGTAGAGAGCAAGCAGGAGAAGGGCGGGGACTGTCAGCGTCGAGCCAGCGAAGGCATCCCGGCGGGCAAGGCCGGGCCGGATGAGCCAGACCGCGGCGGCCATCAGGATCGCCAGACGCCCGATGTCGATGATGGAGGTTGGGGGCAGACCGCCGCCGGTCTCCTCCCGCGTCGATAGGAAGGGGAAGAGCAGTTTGGATATCTCGAGCGGTAGAGTGAGGACGATGATCGGGACCACCAGCCGCGGCTCATTCAGAGCGATTGCGGTGACGAGAAGGCCGCCTGCCGCCAGTGCCAGCAAATCGGGGTGCGAGTCGGCGACGGCGACGAATAAGGCGGTCGCCAACAGGACAGCCGCAACGACGACGACGGCGCGGGTCTTGCTCCAGGGTGGCCCCCAAGAGCGGACTCCGGCGACGATCATAAGTCCTTTCTCCGGGCTGAATGCTCAAGAGGGAGCTTACTACAAGACGGGGGGCGAAGGAACCGGGTCATGCTATCCGGTGGAAGGTGGCTGCGCTTCTCTTCCCGCCAGCCGCCGGTACCAGGTCTCCATCTGGGGGACGTAGCTCTCCCAGAGACCGCGCTCCTCTATCAGACGGCGGTTGTGGGATACGGCGTCTCGGCGCAGGGCAGCGTTGTCGAGGGCGTCGCCGAGGCGTTGAGCTAGGGTGGCGACGTCGCCGGCGGGCACGCGGAAGCCGTTGACGCCGTCTTCGATCCACTCCTCCTGCGTTGGCAGGTCGGAGACGACGGGGAAGCAGCCGGCCGCCATCGCCGATAGGGTGCTGACGGCGGTAGCGTCGGAGCGGGGGACGGATACGTACACGTGGGCGGAGGCGAAGGCGGAGCGCAGAGCCTCATCATCGAGGAAGCCGAGAAAGCGGACGCTTTCGCCGAGGCCGAGGTCTTGGGCGAGCTTATGCAGCGCCGGCTGCAAGCGACCACTGCCCGCTACCAGAAGTTGCGCCGTCTGCAAGCGACGGCGTACGACCGCCATCGCCCTCAGCACGCTATCGACCTCGTACAGCGGCGAATCGAGCGAACGCGTGCTGATCACCGTGGGAGGATAGCCCGGGTCGGCGTCGTGCGCGTTCACGCTGGTCTCCGGCTGCTCCAGGAAGAAGCGGTCGGTGCCGAGGACGATGGTCGCCACTTTCTCCGAGGGGATGCCCAGGTCGATGATCTTTCGCGTCATGAACTCGTTGTTCGATGTCACCAGGTCAGCGCGACGTAGCGTGTAGCGGGCGATGAGACGGGCGAGAGGCGACGTTTGGGCGGCGATCAGTATGTCGCTGCCCCAAGCGGTGACGACGAGCGGGTGAAAGCCCGTGGTGGCGGCGAAGAAGCCGTACTCGACCGCGTAGTGGCTGTGGAGGACGTGAGGCTGGATCTCCCGAATGACGCGCGCCAGCCCCCGTCGCCGGTAGCGTAGGGCGTTGATCAGGCGCAGCGCCGTTGGCGGTAGCGCGGTGGCAAACCTCCGTGGAGATGCCGCTAAGGCTGGCGTTTCTGCGACTCCCGGCGAGCGCTGGGCGTGAAGCGTGTGCAGCGTCACGCCGACGAGTGAGGAACTGGGCGGGTAATAGGAGACGGCGTGCATCTCGTGGCCACGTTCGACGAAGGGCCGAATCCAGCGCCGCGTGTGGATGCTCTCCAAGTCGCCGAGAACGCACAGACGAAGGGGATCGGCGTTGGTCATATTCCGCCCTCCTGATCGCCGGCGACAGTGGCTGAGGGAAGAAGGCGGGCTCTGGCAGTCCGCGCTGTCTCCAGATAGAGGCGCAGGTCGCTGCCCTTTATGAATACTGCCCCCCAGAGGGACTGGCCTGACAGCCGCTGATAGACGAGCAGACTGAGGACAAGCGAGACCGAATAGGCGATGGATGAGGCGGCGGCGGCGCCGGGTACGCCGAAGACAGGTATGAGGGCAAAGTCGCAGGCCAGAGTGACGGCGAGGCTGGCCACGGTTATGTAGCTGTTGATGAGGGGCTTCCCCTGGCTGAAGAAGTAGCTGGCCAGTATCTTCGTGCCGGCGAGGGCAACGGTCCCCGGCAAGAGCCACCATATCGCCACCACTGAATGAGAAAAGTCCTCGCCGAAGAAGATGGGAACCAGCGGC
>Ga0315276_10001540_pt1 | contig 20696 bp, 19 predicted proteins | sample YL17G05_0_MG_FD_204542 | JGI IMG/M metagenome (GOLD analysis project Ga0315276, IMG submission 204542) | Sediment microbial communities from Yellowstone Lake, YNP, Wyoming, USA - YL17G05_0 | ecosystem: Environmental > Aquatic > Freshwater > Lake > Sediment | place: USA: Wyoming | collected... | reverse complement strand
CGGTATGTACAGTATAGCGAATACGGTGCCGAAGTGCTTCTTCAGGAATTTCAGCCAGCTCACGACAAAATACTTGAAGCGCTTCGGGTCAAGGTAGCCGCTGGATATGGTGTTCCATGGAAGAGGAGTCTTATGGTAGACCGTCGTCGACGGGAAATATATGATCCTGTAGCCTTTCTTCAGGATGCGGACCCCGAAGTCTATGTCCTCGTAGTACATGAAAAACCTGTCATCGAGAAAGCCGACATCCTCAAAGACCTTCCTGTTGATGAAAGGGGCGCATCCGTTGAAGTCCGAGATTTCTTCTTCCTTGTTATACTGGCCGTTGTCAACCTCGCAGTAACCCCTATTGATTATCAAGTCGTTCATGCTCCTGGTAAGGAGCGACATCCTGCTGAATTTCTTGTTTCCGCTCTCTATCTCATGCGCCCCGGCGCACCATATCATGTTTGTCCCGTAGAATTTGATCTTGGGGCAGCAGGCCCCGACGCCGTCGCCCTTCAGACATTTCACACCTTCCTCTATGAAATTTTCCTCGACTTCGGTGTCCTGGTTCAAAAGGATAATATACTCGGCCCCGTTGGCCAGCGCATGCTTGATGCCGACATTGTTGCCGCCCGAGAATCCGAGGTTCTTGCCGGTTTCAATAACGATTACCCAAGGATAATTCTTTTTAACATAATCAGCGCTGCCGTCAGAAGAGTTGTTGTCCACTACTATGACTTCACAATTTTGATAAGTCTGCTTTTTCAGCGTCTTCAAGCACCCGTCCAGATATTTCATGCCGTTGTAGCACAAGACGACAACAGAAGCCTTCTCAGCCATACCATAAAAATAATCATCGAACATATAAATAGATAAAGAAAAATAAGGCGAATCTCACTTCGCCCTTTCCGCCACTTTACCGATCCATATTGTCGCTATCACTGCCAGGATCGTGACCAATATCGCGTATGCCCAAGGACCTGAGCTAGCCAGGAAATAAAGTGCCCCGCCAGGTGCGAACATACTTGTTATCGCGCTGTTCCAGGCAAGCGCCGCGACCAGCCCGAACGCGGCCGTCATCAGAGCGGCTATCTTTTCAACCACATCTTTCTTCATATCGATACCTCCAATTCCTTCAATACTCGTTTTTTGAAAATATCAAAATCTTTCTCCTTCATCTTGGCGCCGGAGGCCTGCGGATGCCCGCCGCCCTCGCCGATGCCTTTGGTAGCGTCGGAGAATATCTTTCCCAGATCGAACTTGTGGCTCCTCCCGCTTACTTTCATGAACCCCTCGCTTCTCCTATAAACAATTATCGTCTTCTTTGGATGCCTATCGAATAGAGCGTTGGAAAGCATCGACAGCATGCTGTAATTACCCTTAAACTCGAAGAAGCTGATATCAGCCATATCAGTCATCTCGAACTTCTTCATCTGTCGTTCTATCTCCCCTCTGATTATCTCCAAAGGCTTCCTGAATTCGGTGGTATAAAGAAAGTCGTCGAGCTTGTTTGCGGTCGTAAGAAACTTGGCTATCTTGATTATGCTCTCCGGGCCGCGCACGGATTTGTTGGCGTCTATCATCTCAGCCGCCTCTTGCTCGTCAGGCTCGCCATCAATCGACTTGTCGCCGACAGCCCCGAGCCTACCTAGCCAGTCTTTGTTCTTCAGGCCTATCTTCTTGCATATCTCCATACAAATCTCAGAGGCGGAGACATATTTCTTAGAATCTTCAAACCTCGAGTTGATGTGCAGGAAACCGAGCTTGTTCAGGTCGTTGTGAAGAGGGTGATGGTCTATAATCATCGTAGTCTTCTTATCAAACGGCTTGAGCCAGTCAGGATACTGGTCCACCGCAAGGTCAAGTATTATCACATAGTCAGTTTTTATGAATTTGAAAGCGTCGAAGCTGCTCTTGTCTATCGGACCGCATGCGAGCGTCGTCGTGACCTCAAGGTCCTTCAGGACAGAATTTATCAGCGCGCCCGAGCAGGCTCCGTCCGCGTCGTCATGAAAGAACACTCCCACGTTTCCTTTAACATTCTCTAGAAAGTCAACGGCCCTGTCGACGTTCATCTCACTCCACCGCTCCGCCCTGCATCATCAGTATCTGTTTGAGCTTTTCCATGTCGCTCTTCTCGTTGACAGCGGTCTCTATGGAAGAATCCAACGTGTCGCAGTAGTAGACTATCATCGCCTCGATGGTCCTGGGGTTGGCTGACGCCGCGCCCATCTCGCCACCATGCGAGGCCACTATGTGAACGACTTCCTCAGGGAAGCCTCGGGCGTACAGCTCGCATGCTGTGAAGTCAGCATGATCTAAAATGCATCCGGTGAAGTCCCATGTCTCATCGACTTTCTTGATTATGAACAGCTTCATGATGTCATGCAGCAGCGCGCCCGCTATCAGCATATCCATCTTTATATCAGCTTTGTAGATTTTCTTGAAGTTCTCCGCTAAGCTAATAGCATTCTTAGTGACGCTGTAAGTGTGATCCACCAGACCGCCCTCGTAGCTGTGGTGAGCCCCGACAGCCCAGCACGGCGCCTTCTCCAGGTCAGCGCAGGGGAAGTCCATCGACTTGTTGCTTATCTTGGGCTTTTCTAGAAATTCTATCGTCAGTTTCCTGAGTTTAACATCATGTATCTGCTTCGCAAGTTCGATAAGTTTTTTCATAGTTTAACACCAAAATAATATTTCTTATCTTCGAATTCGAATTCAAACTTCTCTCCGGCCGGCTCGCTGAACACCAGAGTGCTGCCTGTGCTGTCTGTGATTGTCTTTTCAAACCTCTTAAATGCCTCGTCCTTCTGCACGATGACTTTGATCTTCTTGCTGACATTGAGCCCCAATTTCTTTCGAGCCTCCTGGATGGCGCGCATGAACTCCTTGACAAACCACCCCTGTTTTAATTCAGGACTTATCTTCATGTCAAGGCTCACTCTCCCGTCCTTGAACTCTGCCATATCTTCTGTCGAGCTTTCTTTGAATATTATATCGTCCTTCTTGACGGTGAACTTTCCGAGCTTCGCCTTTCCGGACTTGTCGATGTCTTCCTTGAGCTTTTTAGGATTGGCCTTCGCCAGAAGAGTCGATATCTCCTTTATGTCCTTTCCGAACTTCTTCCCGGCTACAGAATAATTAATCTTGGCCTCTATGGACACATTAATTTCACCGAGCTTCACCTTGTTGACATTGGCCATCTTCTTCAATATCCCCTCGAGGCTCTTTATCGCGTCTTTAGTATCTTTCCCACCGGAGACGTTCAGCACAGGAAGAGCGTATTTCAGCTTTATCGCCTTCTTCAGCCTCAGCGAGTTCGAGGCTTCGACCAGGTCTTTTATCGTGCTCATCTGGCTCTCGAGCCTCTCTTCAATATAATCTTTGTTGGGTGCCGGCCATTCGCAGAGGTGGATGGATTCCTCTTTTTCATATTTCTTGAACATGCTCTGGTAGAGGTACTCTGTAATAAAGGGCACGAACGGGGCGAGCATCTTCGTCGTCTCGAATAGCACATAGTACAGCGTGTTCAGCAGGTCGGCCTTGTGCTCATAGGAAGATTCTGCTTTTATGTCATCCCTTATGATATGCCCGTACCACCTTGAAACATCGTTGACAATGAAGTCATCAAGATCTTTCGCAGCTAGGTAAGGAGTCAGGTCATCCAAGTGTTTGACTACATTCTTTTTCGTCGTCTCTAACCTGGACAACATCCATTTGCTGGCCTTGTCAGGGTTCTTAGGAACAGTAGGTTTTGATTTGTTTGCATTGAGGTATGTCTGCAGATAGTTCGCAAGATTGTAGAGTATCATCAGAGTTCCTGCATTCTTCTTTATCGACTCGAAGCCAAAGAACAGTTCTTTGTTTATGTCTTGTAATGAATAAGTCCATCTCAGATAGTCAGCGCCCATCTTTGCTAATGCTTCATCTAGCCACACGGCATTGCCCCAGGACTTGTGCATCTCCCTTCCTGTGGCGTCCTTGACAGACTCGTAGGTCATCACCGACTTGAACGAGCTCTTGCCTGTGAATATTATAGCATGGATCAGCATCGAGTAGAACCAGCACCTGTACTGGCCAGGCCCGCACTCGGTGATGAAATCAGCAGGATACCAGTCGTTGAAGTGTTTTTTGTCAGTGAGATAGTCTAATGTAAAGAAGGGCATTATTCCTGCATCGAGCCAGACGTCTCCTGTGTCGATGACCCTTGATACAGCCTTTCCGCACTTCGGGCATTTTATCTTGACATTATCAACCCACGGCCTGTGCAGCTCCTCCAACTGACCGAAGCCTTCGACCGCCTTTTTCTTCAGCTCCTCCTTGCTGCCGATGACCTCAATATTTCCACAGGAGCACTCCCATATCGGAAGCGGAAGACCCCAGTATCTTTTCCTGGATATCAGCCAGTCGCCCATGTTGTTCAGCCAGTCCTCTTCATACTTTTGGCTCTTCTCAGGCACCCATTTTATCTTCCTGTTCTCTTCGATCATCTTTTTCCTGACATCAGCCACTGCAATATACCATTCGTCGACGAGACGGAAGACGAGCTCCTCGCCGCATCTCCAGCAGCACGGGTACCTGTGGGTGTATTTTTCTGTCTTGTAGATGTAGCCGCCTTTCTTCATCTCGCCTATTATTTCCTCTCCAATCGATCCGGCGGAAGCTCCTGTGAGCCAGTCAAAGCCCTTGACATAATGGCCGGTGTCGTCCAGCGGCGATATAGCGGGAAGTTTCTCCTGCTTTCCCAACTGATAATCCTCAAGCCCGCAGCCTGGGGCGATGTGCACCATACCGGTGCCTTCCTCTGCAGAGACTTCCTTCCACAACACTATCTTGTGCGGCGCACCCTTCTGCGCAGGAAGACCTTTGAACGGCATCTCATAAAACAATCCGGCGAGGTCCTTTCCTTTCTTCTTCTCGATTATCTTGAAGTCTGGCTTTAGTGCGCTAACCTTCGACTCGGCTATCCAGTAGAACTTTCCGTTGTCCTCTGCCTTGACATATGTCAAATCAGGATGGACAGCAACTGCGACGTTGGCCGGTACTGTCCAAGGAGTAGTCGTCCAGACGAGGATGTTCTCATTTTTTCCAACTATCGGGAAAGCCATGTAGATAGAAACATGAGTCAGCTCTTTGTAGCCTTCCGTAGCTATATCGTGCTTTGAAGAAGCTGTGAAGCACCTTGCGCACCAGGGCACCACATCCTTTCCTTTGTAGAGCCATCCGTTCTCAAAACATTTCTTTAGGAAGTGCCACTTGTATTCGTTGCTCTTGTCGCTCATCGTGTAATAACTATCATTCCAGTCCATCCACTGCCCGAGCCTTATTGAGGAGTTGATCATCTGCTTGGAGTATTTGTCCACTCTTTTCTTGCAGGCCTTGACGAAGTTGAGTATGCCATATTTTTCTATGTCGTCCTTCCCCTTGAAGTTCAGTTCCTTCTCCACTTCTCGCTCTACCCATAACCCTTGGCAGTCGAAGCCATTCTGAAAACGTTCGTTGAACCTCTGCATCGCCCTGAATCTGAGATATAGATCCTTGTAGGTCCTGCCCTCGCCATGATGGACGCCCATAGGATTATTCGCGGTTATCGGTCCGTCATAAAAAGAAAACCTCTTTTTGGACTTGCTGATGACCTTCTTGAGCTTGTCAAATATCCTTCTCTCTTCCCAGAACTTCAATATGTCCAGTTCCATCTTCAAAGGGTCGTACTGCTCCATAACCATCAGCTAAGAGATAATTGGCACCAGTGTTTAAATAAATACTGGCGGACAATAGATTCTTATGGAATGCGAGATATGCGGCTCACGCAACGCTATCAGGAAGACCGAGATAGATGGGGCTGTCCTTGCCGTATGCAACAACTGCGTCAGCATGGGCAAAGAGGTGGCAAGAGTCGAGGTCATACAGTTCAAAAGACCTTCTACGAAGATGCCCTCCGAGATAGAATATTCCCTGAAATCTGGCTTCGGCAGCATCGTAAGGGATAACAGGCAGAGGAAGAACCTGACGCAAGAGCAGCTGGGCGAGAAGATAGTAGAGAAGCATTCTGTGATAAAACGGATAGAAGAGGGATGGGAGCCTCCACTGGCGACAATAAAGAAACTTGAGAAGTTCTTCAATATCACATTGACTGAGAGCTCGCAAGGAAACAGCGTCCAGACGAAGGTCAAGTCAGAGAAGCTCACCCTCGGCGACATAGCCGAGATAAAGGGTAATTTAAAATAAGAGAACCGCGAATTGATATCTATGAAATTTGAAGCGCCGAAGGGCACAAGGGACATACTCCCGGATGAGATGAAGAAGTATAACGCCGTTATGGCCAAACTGAGGGCTGTCTACGAGAGGTTCGGCTTCCAGCCATTGGATACTCCAGCCTTCGAGAACTTCGGGCTGTTTGCTTCAAAGGGCGGCCTTGGCGATTCTGTAAAGGACGAGCTATATTATTTCAAGGACAAGTCAGACAGAGAGTTAGCACTCAGATTCGAGTTCACAGCTTCGCTAGCAAGAGTCATATCCAACAACACCAATCTACCGAAGCCGTTCAAGAGATACCAGATTGACAAGGTTTGGAGATACGACAATCCGCAGGCGATGAGGTGGAGAGAATTTAGACAAGCTGACGTCGATATTGTAGGATCAGCTTCACCGCTGGCTGACGTCGAGTGCTTGGCTGTCGCTGTGGAGTGCCTGAAAGAATTAGGCTTCAAAGAATTCATGATAAGGATAAATGACAGGAAACTCGTCGATGAGATGCTTTCATCATTTAAGATAATCAAGGTCAAAGACGCTTTCAGGATTATCGACAAACTCGACAAAATAGGGATTGACGGCGTCAAGAAAGAGCTCAAAGAGAATGACATCGAGACAAAGAACATAGAGAAGATGCTCTCGACGAAAGGCACCAACTCTGAGATACTCGCCGAGCTCGAGAAGAAGTACAAGGAAGTCAACACTCTGAAAGAGATACTTAGTTACGCGAAGTATATCGGTATCGACAAATACCTGAAGCTTGATCTCTCTCTGGTACGAGGATTAGCGTACTACACAGGCCCGGTGTTTGAAGTGTCTCTCGGAGCCAATGTCAGCTGCGGTGGCGGAGGGCGCTTTGACAACCTGATCAAGACGATGGGCGGCCCAGAGCTCCCTGCCACAGGGATATCGTTCGGAGTAGACAGAGTGGTGTCTGTGATGATCGAGAGAGGCATGTTCAAGGACGAACTGAAGAACGAGATATTCCTAGTTTCTGTGAACGATTCTGTAAGGGATGAAGTGATGAAGATATGCAATCAGCTGAGGACAGAAGGCATTTCTGCTGACTTCGATCTGATGGGAAGGCCGCTGTCAAAACAACTGCAGTATGCAAACTCTTTGGGCATTTCTTATGTCGCTGTTATCAGCGACAAAGAGCTCAAAGAAAAAACTGTGAAGATAAAGAACATGAAGACCGGCGAGGAAAAGTCGGTAAAGATAAAAGAGATTTCTAAGAGCATCGGTCAGTAGCCTGATTGTAACTGCATTCATAGACAGATTCTACTTCTCCTGACGCGTATATTTTGATGTCAAAGTTCTTGTCATAGAAGTATTCCGGTATCGCCACTCTTGCATTGAAGTTTCCGCTGGAGTCTGTCTTGTTCTTCCCGCCGATGAACCTGTTGGTCATGTAGTCTACTTCCACCCAGGCGTCGGAGCTGCTGACAGCTCTGCTATCTCCGTACTTCAGCTTCCCTGACAGCCTCACGCTGTAGCCAGGCTCGAACATGTAGGTGCAGAACGCCCCGAGGCACATCTTGTACGGACCTCCGGTTATCCAGCCTATCGCCGGCTGGCCCGATGCACCGATAGCCATATAGCCTGTGCCTGAAGAATTTCCGCCGCCTTCGGTGATCACGCCTTCAACGATATACTTTCCGCCGTCGGTCACGCTGAAAGCGTAGGCTGCTGACACTGACAGGAATAAAGAAAAGATGACGGCAGTGGCAAAGGCTCTCATTTAATTACCTCACACAGAGCAATCGCAGTGGCCTGTCGCGTCCACAGCCGTTGTGCAGTATCCTAATGTTCTGCCATCAGCTCCCCAACATACAGCGCTATTTGCACGCCCTCCACCTGCTGAGATATTTTTTGTCACATCTAGATTACCTGATATATGCACTCCCTTTCCACCGGAGAACCAGCCGGAGTAAGAATTACTCTCTGTTACAGCCCCTTCTATTGCATTGGAATTGCTCCCTGTGCTGTATCCAGCCAAAGATTGACTGTTAGCCATATCATTTACAGAATAAATCGTTCCGTCCCTCATGTAGATGTAATTGTTTCCTGATCTCTCTATAGACAAATAGCCACTGAAATCAAAGCCATTGTATCTGCTAGTGCCGTTCATTATTATCCCAAAACCTGGTGGCTGCCCTCCAGATGTTCCCGGCGTTGCCAAAGATAGCGTGTGCATTTGTGTTGCATTCATGATCAACGATTCATCATCAACGCTTGCTTTATCCGTCCACAAACCATTGCCACCAGTGAAATATCCAGCGTAGCTACTGTCACTTGTGCTTTTTCCATATACAGCATAGCAATTGGCTAATGTACATGTGCCGTTTACCGCAGAGTACTGTGTGCCAGGTACGGCCATCCCTGCCTTTAGGACGCTCAAAGGCCCAGTCATATTGTCCCCTGTCTTGCGCACATAATCCAAAGTTGCTGTGCAGTCGCCACCCAAACAAATGTTATTGGCCACAGTGAGGTTTGGCGTTATGTAGACGCCTTTCCCGCCTTCGAAAGAAGCCGCATAGGTCGGATTAGATATGACAGGGCCGAAGCCATAAGGCACCCCGTTATGAATCACCCTCAGCGCAATGTCCGGATTGTTCGACATGTTTATCAGGACTCCGCCTCCACCGATAAATTCCCCTGAATGCTGCTGAGATGGAGGTGGCATCGGCTGCATTCCTGTAAGCGGAGGTATCGTCGAATTTATGCCAGGCAAGTACAGCTTTCCGCTCATCGTGTCACCTGTCTGGTTGACATACACGTCAGGCATCAATTGCGATATTGTCGTCGTGTTCACATTCTCCGCGTAATATGCATAAGGCGAAGATGTGAGCTGCACCCTCGGCGAGAGCGTCGTGGTCCCGACAGTTATCTCGATCCAATAGTCCTTGTCGAAGGAGCTGCTCAGAGGCTGGGCATTACCGAGAAGTATGTTGAAGATGCCGTTGGTCACGGCGACGCTAGGCTGGGTCTCATTCCATATGAGATTTCCGCCGACGCTATTGTCGTATATCTTCAGAGTAAAATTATAAGCTCCGTTCAGCGGATTGCTGTTGACATCAGTCAGTCTTCCCTGCAGCGTCACATATTTCGGTATCGCAGCGTAGCCAACCGAAGCTATCAAAAAAGTAGCCAAAACGAACGTTATCAAAAATATCTTCTTCACAACATTACCCCCTATCGTATATTCACCCGCAAGGTGACCTTGTCATCGCTTATCGACGCCCTGCTCATCTCGAGCATCGTCCCGGTTTGCCCCGGTATGAAATCGAACTCTATGAACACTGTGAGCGTCCTGAAACTGACAGTATCATTAAACGCTATATCAGCTATTGAATTTTCTAATCTATAAATCTTGCCAGAAAGCCCTTCTCCGGAGATCTTCATGTCCTTAGGCCATGACCACATAAGAGTGTACTGCGTCTTCACATCAACGTCGCATTTCTGCCAGAGGTGCTTCGCAGCATCGATCTGAATCCAGCCGCTCTGGTCGCAGATGCCTCTGGAGCTGGTGATTTGATAATATATGCCGTCGTTCTGCGCATAGAGCTTTCCCTTTCCCACGGAGAATATGCAGCTGTTTGCGGAGCCCGTCCTGCTAGTCTCCTCGATCTTCTCGTTGCATGTGCTCATCTGCGCCTTCACGGTGCCCATCTCAGCCGTCTGCGATGAAGTCTCTAATGATGTAGACACCCACGGAAGCATCACCGACACTATCGATATCGTAACAAGCAGAATCAGTACAGCCTGCACAATGCTGACAGCAGCTTTCATACTATTAGATTGAATCCATCCCTTAAAATACTTTCACAATTAGATGGTATCAGCTAAGCAAAACAGAATTAACACCGGCGTCTCAGTTCATGAATATGTTGTCGTCGAGTATCAATCCGCACTGCCTGCAGCTGATCTCCCTAGGGGATGTCAACACTTTTTCTGAACCACATTCAGGACATTTTCTCATAATTAAAATTGATTTGGACGATATTTAAACACGCATATAACTCCGAACTATAGGTTAATGCGCATTTTCAACTCCAGCCGAGTAATATCATCATTCTTAAACTTATTCCCGCCTTTCATTTTCAATCAAAATGCGAAGTTTATAAAGTTAGAAACCAACAGGTTTTATTATGAAGAGATTGAAGCTGAAAAAACCCGAGGAAAAGGACATAAAGCTGTCAAAGGTTCTCCCTGACACGTCGATCATAGTCCAGGGGAAGCTGTCGCAACTGCTCGAGGAAGGAAAACTGGACGGCTCCGAGATAATAATTCCGGAGATAGTCATGGGCGAGCTGCAGGCGCAGGCTGCGAAGATGAAGGAGTCGGGGTTCTTAGGATTAGAGGAGATAAAAAAGATACGATCTCTTCTGGACAAGCACAAGGCGAAGCTCAAGTTCACAGGGGAGAGGCCGAGCTATGACGACATAATGCTCGCCAAGTCAGGAAGGATAGACGCTCTGATACAGGATTCCGCCAGAAAAGAGAACGCAGTCCTGATAACAGCCGATCTGCCGCAGGCATTGGTCTCTGAGGCGCAGGGGATACCTGTAAAATATTACGAGTCATATGAAAAAGAGAAGAAACTATCTTTAGAAAAGATGCTCACAAAGGACACGATGTCGCTGCATCTCAAAGAAGGGACAATACCTCTAGCAAAAAGAGGGAAGCCGGGGCATGTCGAGCTCGTAAAGATCAGCGAGTCGAAGATGACAGCAGACGATGTCGATTCGTTGGCAACGGAGATATTCGAGGCCGCCAGATACGGAGAAGACTGCTTTATTGAGCATGACGACTGGGGCGCGTCGGTGATACAATTGAAAGACATGAGGATCGCGATAGCGAGGCCTCCTTTCAGCGACGGTCTGGAGATAACAGTCGTGCGACCGATAATCAAGCTCACTCTCAATGATTACAAGTTATCTGAGAAGCTCAAACAAAGGCTGGAAGAGCAGGCTGAAGGCATTCTAATTGCGGGAGCGCCCGGCTCTGGAAAATCGACATTCGCCGCTAGCCTCGCCGAGTTCTACTTTTCAAAGGGGAAGATAGTGAAGACAATGGAATCTCCTAGAGACCTTCAGGTGCCTCCGGAGATTACACAATATGGTCCGCTTGACCACAGCTTCGAGAAGACCGCAGATATTTTGCTGCTAGTGAGGCCGGACTACACGATATTCGACGAGGTCAGAAAACCTAAGGATTTCATGGTATACTCCGACATGAGGCTCGCAGGAGTGGGGATGATAGGCGTCGTGCACGCGACGAACGCGATAGATTCTATCCAGAGGTTCATAGGAAAAATCGAGCTTGGGATAATACCGCACGTCATCGACACGATAATTTTCATAAAAGACGGGACGATACAGAAGGTCTACAAGCTGGCGATGTCTGTGAGGGTCCCGCACGGCATGACCGAAGCAGATTTGGCGAGGCCGATAGTGGATGTCAGAGACTTCGAGACGGAGAAGATGGATTACGAGATTTACACCTACGGCGAAGAGACTGTTGTCATACCTGTTAATGATGAGAAGAAGCCGGCTGTGCAGAAGCTCGCGGCTGAAAAAGTAAAAGAGATTTTCAGGAGATTCGACCCGAACGCCAAAGTGGAGTTCGTCTCAGATAACAGGGTTTCTGTGAAAGTCGACAACGACGTCATAGCCCGTATTATAGGAAAAGAGGGCAAGAACATCAAGCAGATGGAGCAGGAGATCGGACTTTCCATAGACATCGAGCCGTCGGTGAAATCATTGGGAAAAGCTGTCAGGGATTTCAAGGTATCGGAAACAGGAGCCTACCTTGTAGTTAGATTCAAGAACAAGATCTCAGGAGAGAACGTCAGCATCTACATAGAGGACGAGTATCTCTTTTCAGCCACTGTAGGAAGGAAAGGCGAGATGAAGGTTTCCAAAGACTCCGACATCGGAAGAAGCCTGATAAAAGCGCTGACCGGAAGGTCGGAAATAAAAGTCTTCATCTAGGTTTACCACCTTATGTGGTGAATAGGATTCTTTCCTTTACAGCGCTCTAGTATACAGATGCATCTAGAGCTTCCTAATAAAATTGATGAGAATCTATCAGAAATCTTAGGGATTATTGTAGGCGACGGTTATGTCAGAACGAGAAGGCCAAGTTGGCTGTCTATAGAAGTCAGTTCTCAGGAAAAACAATACATAGACGATTATGTCATACCATTGATTTCAAAGGTTTTCAGCTGTGAGCCGAGAGGCAGATTTTTCAATAGAAACGGCGTTCAAAATACCTATGGATTCTACATATGCAATAAGAAACTGACAGAATTTTTGCGATCTTTCGGAGTCGCTGTGAGCCACAATGAAATAAGGGTGCCTGAAGCCATCATTAACAACAAGAAACTCTATTCTAGCTTTCTGAGAGGATACTTCGACACAGACGGTTGTCTGACATTCGAGAAAAAACACAGAGACAATCATTATTATCCGAGGTTGATTATTTCATCGGTTTCCAGTATGCTGATAAAAGACGTCGAATATATGACAGACTTTTTCAACATCAAAGGAACAATCCACACATGCTTTCATGGTAAGAAAATAGTCTCTCCCATTCACAGATATTTTATCAGAGGTCCAAACAGTCTTGAAATGTGGAATAAGGCAATAGGCTTTTCAAATTCCGTCCATTATACAAAATATCTCATCTGGAAGAAGTTGGGCCATTGTGAAACGAATACCAAACTTTGTGAAAGAGTTAAGATTTTAAAGGCTTGCTACTAACGTTATTCTAAGCCTCGGTAGCTCAGCTTGGATTAGAGCGGCTGACAGAGAAATCTGGTCGATCCTCCTAAGCAGCAGGTCGCGCGTTCGAATCGCGTCCGGGGCACCATTTATATTCAAAAAAGCAGAATGATAATCATGAACTTCGAGAAAATCATCTTCGTCGCCCTGATTGCAATTGTTCTAACATCGGTTGTCGCGACATCGATGCTCTCGACATATGACCCCAACAAGTATGTGGAGATGAACGTCCTCAATGTGTATGAGGAGAAGATAATCTTCGGAAACAACTGCACGGCAATATTAGCTAAAACAACTTCTGACAGGTCGAAGGACATAGAGCTCGGGCAGCAGGGGATAATAGACGGCAGGCCGACGATGTCTGACAGCTTTTCCGAAACGCTGAAGAGCTTCAACATAACGCTCGAAGCCGTTCTGATAGAGCGTGTGGACGACGACTACTTTTATTCCAACATGATCCTGAGGACAGGCGACAAAGTGCTGAAGCTCGACATGAAGCCCTCCGATGCAATACCGATAGCACTGAGGATGAATGTGACTGTCTATATTAACAAGACTCTGCTGGAAGAGCAAGGTTCAGATATATGCTCGCAGTGATGTTATGAGCGGCCCACACCCATCTAAAAAGCCGATTTCTGTAAAAGCTTACATACACAAGGAAGATGCAGCCAGCAGGAGCAAGGTGATCCATATAGACATAGAGGGTCCTGAGATAGCCAAGATAATAAAACCGGGGGAATCGACGTTCTGCGCGGGAAAAGAGGGCGGAATCTTCATAGGGCTCAAATCTGAGATGCAGAAAAGGGCCAAAAAGACGCTTTAGAAAGCTTTTTATTCCAAGAATCATAAGAAAATCATATCAAAATACTAGGGGGATGGGTTTAATGAGTTTTAATAAGTTTTCATTGCCACTGGCGATGATAGTAGCTATCGTTCTGACTGCGGGCATAGCCTTAGCGGCGAACACGCAGTTTTCCGTGGATACTAGCTCTCTTTATCTGAGCGGTCCAGGGTTCTCTAAGAACATAACATTAACGAGGCTAGGCACCAATGACAACCTCTCTGTCGATATTGACACAGGCACTCTGACAGACGGCTTAGGAAACACGATAACGGTTACCCCAGACCCATCAAACATATTACTAAACATCTCATCCCTCAACAACACCAAAGTAAACCTAACTGCAGCCGTTAGCGGAGATCCGGCAGGACATTATACTGGAACAATCGTTGCGCACAACACAACAGACCCGGCAGCAGCCAACTCCTCGATCACAACCACATTGGATGTACCACTGGCGTTCTTAACTGGATTAGCAGGTGCCGAGGTGAACATGAGCGGAAACAAGACGATACTTTTCAACGCCAGCGACGTATCCGGCTCGAAGGGAATATACATAATGTCAAACTCATCCAGTACAGTGATAACCCTGAAGAAGGGTGCAACTACTGTGAATGCATCAACAGGAAATCTGACTTATTTCAACTATGCTAGCGGCATAACAGGTGACCATACTATAGAGCTAACAACAGGAACAGGCACAGTGGCTCTCACAGTCTGGCTGATCCCGTTCGACCTCACAGACGCCGTGGTCAAGAGTACAAACAGCGGCGAGGCCAGGAACAACAGCGAGACCTTCAACACAACATCTGTAAGGAACCTCAGCTTTATTTTGAACAACACAGGCCCATACGCGTACGATATTGACTACACAAGCGATTCGTCTGTTCTGAAGCTGTCAGCGACGAAAAACATGTCATTCGTACAGAATCTCGATGGAATAACATCTCTTGGAAGCATGAGCACCGAGACTGCGCAGATGCAGTATGATATGGGCGCAAACGCGAACCAGGAGGGAGTGTACACAGGATGGATAAAGTTCAACCTGGAGAACGGCGGCCTGACAGTGCCGATAAACATGACATTGAAGGTCGGCGTCTCAAAGACACTTAATGTCACTGTCATAAGCGTGATAGACCAGATTGACGGAGACAATGTTATAAACGACACTAGCGCGAAGCTCAACATCACAGTAGAGGTAAAATACATGAACGGTACCGCTGTGAGCAACCTTAACACCACAAATTTCACAACGAGCCTAAGAACATACTACATGGTAGGAACTACCAACACTTCCAAGACCAGAGCTGCGACAATGCTCTCTGTTCCTGAAACAGGACCTTATATCCTGAACGCATCTGTGGCCAATGCGGACTACGGAGGAACATTCCTGGTGACAGTGAATGCCACTGACGGCGCTGGAAACAGCGGGTCGGGAACACGCTCTCCGATATACATAAACGAATCTTTTTTCGTGATAAACACCGAAGCTGTAGGATGCACGGGTGACGCGGAATGCAGCGGCAACAGCGTGACCGAGGGAAGCATAAACGACAAGTTCTACATGAACGTCGATGTGAAGAACTACGGATATCTCGCCGCAACAGGCGTCAAGGTTGAATTGGGCACAGAAGACTGCGTAATCCTGCTTGACGACGGCGAATGGACTGATGACAGCACCATCACAATAGGGAACATAAGCGCGGGCGCCAACATCAGCACATACCATGCATGGAAATTCGAGCTTGATGCATCCGGCGACTGCACAATATCCGTAGTAGGCGATTCCCACACATCTGAGACATGGATTGCTTCCAGCATAGATGTCGAAGTTATCGGTGATGAAGATGACGATACTGGCACCCCTGATAGTGGCGGAGACACCACAGGAGAATTATCTATCTACAGCTTCCCGCCAACAACGTCTGTGGCAGCAGGGAGCACAAAGACCGTGCAAGTCAAGGTCAAGAACACATTACCAACTTCGCTGAGCAATGTCAAAGTCTATGTGGATTACATCGACAGTGACTGGTACACCGGACCATACTCAGCGACCATAGCCTCAGGCGCGATGGTGACATACAATATAACATTCAACATACCGTCCGACGCGGAGGTCAAGAGCTATTCGATAAAGTTCGTGACCAACACATCTGCAGTGGTGGACAGGGAGACTGCCACGCTTGTCGTGACTGGCGTAGGCACAGCCGAGGAAGAGCCTAGCACTCAGGCCGAGGGCTTCAGCACGAGATATGACGTGCTCTATGAGCTCTACAACGAGGCTGTCGCACAGGGAAAGAACGTGACAGACACAAAGAAGAACCTTGATGCCGCGAAGGTCCTGATGGACCAGGCGCAGAGCTATCTTGACCAGGGCAAGACAACCGAGGCAGAGAACCTCTTCAGCCAGATAAACACGCTGCTGACAAAGGCAGAGGATTCGCTGGGAACGATAAAGATGCAGCAGCTCACGCAGACGGCTTCAGGCTGGTACGGAGCGATAATAGTTGGAGTGATAGCGGTACTCGGAGGCATAATATATGTGCTCAAGAAGCAGACAGGCGGCTACCATCATGAAAGAGGGTACAGCTATGTGCCGGAGCACCACAGAAACAAATCGCTCTACGACAGATTCAAAGAGAAGATAGACAATCTGAAGAAGGTAGACAAGATCTAGTTTCCGAGGCACATTTTGCAGTTTTCAAAGTTAGGTGCGGCTTCCATGTGAAGCTCGCATATCAACTTCTTATTCCTTATAGCCCTGCAGATCAGGCAGCATTCCTCTGAGGCTGTGACATTGTTCAGCTCGCCGGTTGCCAGCCTTTTCGTGAGGTCGTTTATGCTGTCTATCACTGTTTTATCATTCTCTAGAATCTTGACTTTGAACCCGCGCAGCTCCCTTCTGTATTGCGAGACGGCAGCTTGAGAAACTCCGAGCTTTGTGGCGACTTCCTGCTGAGTCAGCTTGTGGACAATCATCAGTTCTTTTGCCATAAGAGCCCTGATGGCCGGAAGTACATCTTGCACGACTATCTCGCAGAACGGCTTCATGCAAACCCTCTCTTATAACGCTGTTATAATATATAATCTCAAAGCATATAAATAACTTAGTGATATTATGCGAGCTCCTGACTGCATTTTATTGAGGTTCGGCGAGATATCGCTGAAGAGCAAACAGGTTCAGAGGGTGTGGCTGGACAAATTTATCTTTAATGTGAGAAATGGCCTGAACGAGGAGAAAATAAAATATTCCATCAAGGTCAATCCGAGCAGGCTCTTCATCTACACAAAGCAGATGGAAAAGGCATCGGAAGTTCTGAAGAGGATTTTCGGCATAACTTCATTCTCCTACACTTGGGTCTGCAGATCGGACATGAAAGAGATGGGAAAAATGGCCGCGGAGCTCGCGTCTGAAATACTAAAACTGAACAAAAAAAAGAGCTTCGCAATCAGAGCGAGGAGATCAGGAAATCACACTTTCACCTCCCAGGACATAGGGAGAGAAGTGGGCTCCGACGTCAACGATAAAACGGGCTCGGAAGTGGACCTGACAAAGCCTGACCATGAGATTTTTGTGGAATGCAGGCAGAGCGACGCCTACGTTTTCACAGGCAGGACAGAAGGACCGGGCGGGATGCCTTTAAGCACAGCAGGAAGGATTCTAGCTGTTATAGACGGCGAAAAATCAGTCGCAGCCGCGTGGCTCCTGATGAAGAGAGGGTGCACGCTCGGCGTCGCGGCGAAGAAGAAAGACAAGAAATTCATCAAGATTATAGAGAGATGGCACATCGGAAGGAGCATCCTTGATTATACAGATGCCGATGTTCTCGATACTATACAGAACGAAGGGTACAAAGCCGTGGTCGTGAGCGAGGATATTGAAAAAAAACTGCTCGAAAAGCTCTATGAAAGAAAGCTGCTGGTCTTCAGGCCGCTGGTGGGCCTAACTGCTTCTGACATCAGGGAGATCTGGGGCAAAGTTAACCCTAAGAAGGCAGTGAAATGACAGAAGTTATTATTACATCATGGTAGTGAATAGCTTTAAATACCTTTCTATCCTATTACTCTATAGCAATACCTAATCACATAACAGTGATTAAACTTTAAATACAGGAAATAAGCAACACAGTATAGCGATAATTAATGGTGGTGATTGAGAGATGATGACCAATCAAAATACATTGGATTCACTTAAGCAGATTGGGTTAAACCTTTATGAGAGAAAGCTATGGGTAGCGCTCCTTTCGACAGGATCAGCTACTGCAGGAGAGCTCTCAAACCTGGCAAAAGTGCCTCACAGCAGGACATATGATGTTCTGGAAAGCCTTGCTGAAAAGGGATTTGTAATGATGCAGACTTCAAAGCCATTGAAATACGTGGCGATTGATCCTTCTGAAGCCCTCGAGAGAGCAAAGAAGAAGATACAGGAGAATTCTGAAATCTCTGTCGACAGGATAACGAACCTGCAGGGTTCGGCTGTCTTGAAAGAGCTTGACAAGACTTTCAAGAGCGGAGTTAAGCTCGTGGAGCCAGGCAGCATGGCAGGATCTTTGAAGGGAAGAAGTGCGATGCACACCCAATTGGATACTCTTTTTAGGAACGCTAAAGACTCGATTTCAATAGTCACAACGGCCGACGGCCTGAATGATATTCACGCAAAGCATGGAGAACTCTTGAAGAAGGCTTCTAGTAAGGGCGTGAAGATAAAAATCGCCACCGTGGTCTCGAAAGAGACTGATGCGATAGCGAAGAAGTTAAAAGGTGTTGCTGAGGTCAGGAAGTTGGGCAAGAGCCACAGCAGAGGAAGATTCGTCCTCGTGGATGGTAACCACGCTGTGGTCGCCCTGACCGATGACAAGGATACTCATCCGACACAGGACCTTTCGTTCTGGTCGCAGAGCGCCCATGTAACTGGCGACGTCCTCGGACCTATGTTCGACACGATGTGGAGCCAGCTAGAGTCGTTCTAAGGAGAACCTTTTTATTCTCCTTTTTCTCATTTTAATCTATGATAGCTGATGCTCTTTACCAGTGGCTGGTTGTTTCAATCCTCAGCATCAGCCCGATATCCGAGCTGAGGGGGGCAATACCTGTCGGGATTGGGTTCGGCCTCGATCCGCTTTCGGTGATAGCGGTCTCGATAATATTCAACGCTCTAGTGTTTTTCCCAGCTTATTTCGGCCTGACGATGTTCCATGACACTATATTATATAGATCAAAGTTCATCGAAGGCCAGCTGGCGAGGATACACAAGAAAAGGCATCTTGTGGACAAGTACGGCTATCTCGGATTATGCATCTTTGTCCTGATACCGCTGCCGTTGACAGGAGCGTGGACAGGGTCGATACTCGCGTGGCTCCTCGGCATGGAGTGGAAGAAGAGCTTCGTTGCCATAGCTGTCGGAGTGTTGGGCGCTGGAATAATAGTTTCATTTTTAACCTTAGGGGCAGTTAGTTTATTCTAGTGATATCATGAAAAAAATACTGATTCTGGGGGATATGCACGGCATAAAACCCAATATACATTATAAAGGCTATGATTCAGTCATCTGCTCCGGCGACTTTGCAGAAACTGGTGATTTGCGCCCATATTTTTTCAAGGCCGTCAGTCTGCGTCAGCAGAATAAAAAGACGCAATGGTACGAGTTCCTTGGCAAGAAGAAATCCAAAGACTTCGTGATGTCCGCTGTCAAAGCCGGCGAAAGGCTCCTTTACTATCTCAAGACGCTTGGTGTCCCTGTATTCTATGTTCCTGGCAACAATGAGTTTTCCGGCGATGTTAGCTCCAATTGGTCTTTTTTGAGAAAGGACAATTTCAAGCTGGCGAAGACCGGCATGAAAGGCATATACAACTGCGACCTTTGCATCAGAAAATTTGGTGAGTACACAATCATAGGATACGGGCAGTCATTCGGCCCCGAGGATCCAAGATTCATAGATACCTTCGATGGTTATAGCAAAAAAAGGCAGAAGGAGATAGCCAGGTTCAATGTAAACACAAGGAAAAAACTAGACAGGCTGTTCCAAAGAGCGCTGAGGATGAAGAGGAAGATAATATTCATATCTCATAACGTCCCTTTCAACACGCGATTAGACACCATACTCCACAAAGACTCGCCCAGATACGGAATGCACTACGGGTCCACGCTGGCAAAGGAGATGATAGAGAAATACCAGCCTCTGATATGCATAGGCGGGCATATGCATGAGCACTTCAACAAGGATATGCTCGGCAAGACTGTATGCATTAATGCCGGCTACGGCGCAGATGCCAACATACTTCTGAAACTTTCTAAAAATAAGATAAAGTCCATAGAATTCTTCGGCGGAGCCAAGGGATAATTTGGTGTAAGAACTATCTCATCTCTTCTATCTCTTTTTTAAGATCCTCTATGAAGTCTTCTACCTTTACGCCGAACTTGACCTTGTTGTCGCGGCTTCTTACGGCAAGGGTGTTCTTCTCCTCTTCCTTGTCGCCTATTGTCACCGCGTAAGGGATCTTCTGCAGCTCAGCTTCCCTGACCTTGTACTGTATGGTCTCGGACCTGATGTCGCTCTCGACTCTAAGTCCGGCTTCCCTTAATTTTTCTATCACTTTTTTAGCATGATCGATGTTCCTGTCGGTAAAGGACATTATCTTCACCTGCACAGGAGCCAGCCACAACGGGAAGTCCCCTGCGAAATGCTCTATCAGTATTCCGATGAACCTCTCCAAAGACCCGTATAACACCGTATGAAGCATGACAGGCCTGTGGTCCTTGTTGTCGCTGCCCTTGTATGTTAGATCGAACTTTTCAGGCATCTGGAAATCCAGTTGCACCGTCCCGCATT
>Ga0315276_10001535_pt1 | contig 20711 bp, 16 predicted proteins | sample YL17G05_0_MG_FD_204542 | JGI IMG/M metagenome (GOLD analysis project Ga0315276, IMG submission 204542) | Sediment microbial communities from Yellowstone Lake, YNP, Wyoming, USA - YL17G05_0 | ecosystem: Environmental > Aquatic > Freshwater > Lake > Sediment | place: USA: Wyoming | collected... | reverse complement strand
CTCCGCCGCCTCTTGGGCATCCTCGATCGTGCCCACCATCCAGAACGCCTGCTCCGGCAGGTCATCGTGCTTGCCGTCCAGGATCTCGCGGAAGCCGCGCACCGTCTCCCGCACCGGTACATAGCGGCCGGCGCGGCCTGTGAAGGGCTCGGCGACGAACATCGGCTGGGAGAGGAAGCGCTGGATCTTGCGCGCCCTCCGTACCGCCAGCTTGTCCTCCTCCGACAGTTCCTCCATACCGAGAATAGCGATGATGTCCTGGAGGTCCTTGTAGCGCTGGAGCACCTGCTGCACACCTCTCGCCACCTGGTAGTGCTCCTCCCCCACGACGTTGGGGTCGAGGATACGCGAGAATGAGGTCAGCGGGTCCACGGCCGGGTAGAGTCCCTGGTCTGCGATCGAGCGCTCCAGGGCGATAACGGCGTCGAGGTGGCCGAACGTCGTGGCGACGCCGGGGTCAGTGTAGTCGTCAGCGGGGACGTAGATCGCCTGGAACGAGGTGATCGACCCCTTGTGCGTCGACGTGATCCGCTCCTCCAAGTCACCGATCTCGGTAGACAATGTCGGCTGGTAACCTACTGCCGAGGGCATGCGCCCCAGGAGAGCCGACACCTCCATGCCCGCCAGGGTGTAGCGGTAGATGTTGTCGATGAAGAGGAGGACATCTTGCCCCTCTTCGTCGCGGAAGTACTCCGCCATCGTGAGGCCGGTGAACCCGACCCGGAGGCGCACGCCGGGCGGCTCGTTCATCTGGCCGAAGACCATCACGAGCTTGTCGATGACCCCGGCCGCCTTCATCTCGTTCCAGAGGTCGTTCCCTTCACGGGAGCGCTCTCCCACGCCGGCGAAGACGGAGGTGCCGCCGTGCTCAGTGGCGATGTTGCGGATGAGCTCCAGAATGACGAGCGTCTTGCCCACTCCCGCGCCGCCGTAGGCCCCGATCTTGCCCCCCTTGGTGAAGGGCGTGATGAGGTCGATAACCTTCATCCCCGTCTCCAGTATCTGGGTCGTGGTGGACTGCTCCTCGAAGGTGGGGGACATCCGGTGGATAGGGCGGCGCTCCTTAGCGTCGACTTCCCCCATCCTATCGATCGGCTCACCCACGATGTTGAACAGACGGCCAAGTGTGGAAGGGCCCACGGGAACGGCGATGGACTGTCCCGTGTCCACCGCTACGGCGCCGCGTCCCAGGCCGTCGGTGGAGCCCATAGCCAGGCAGCGCACCCAGTTGTTGCCCAGGTGCTGCTCGACTTCGGCTACCACCTTGCCCTCGCCCATCTCGATCTCTACGGCATTGTAGATGGCGGGAAGCTCCTCCGGTGGGAACTCCACGTCCACAACAGTGCCGATTATCTGCACAACTTTCCCCTTAGCCATGGCAACCTCCGTCTTATTCGGTGGATCTGAGAGCCTCGGCGCCGCCGGCTATGTCGAGCAGCTCCTTGGTAATCGAGTCCTGACGTACCTTGTTGTAGGTGAGAGTGAGGTCTTGCACCATATCATTGGCGGCCTCAGTCGCGCTGCGCATGGCGACCATCCGCGCTGACTGCTCGCTTGCGCTCTTCTCCAGGACCGCCTCGTAGACCTGCCTCTGCACGTAACGGGGCAGGAGCTCCTGGAAGACCTCCGTCGGCGACGGCTCATAGATGTACTGCAGCGACCCGGTGCCCCCACCTCTTGGCACCTCGATGGGAAGGACCTGGTGCACTTCCGGCCGCTGGACCATTGTGTTCACGAAGAGAGGGAACAGCAGATAGACTCCGTCCACGCCGCCGCTCGTGTACTCATCCATCAGCAGCTTGGCTATCGGCCGGATGTCGTCGAACGATGGGTAGTCACCGATGCCCGTGAATTCCGCAATCACCGGGATGCCGGTGCGGAGGAGGAAGTCGCGCCCCTTGCGGCCGATGGCGACCGCCTTCACCTCCTGGTCCTTGTGCTCCAGCGCGAAGCTGGCAGCGTGGCGGTTGAGGTAGGCGTTCAGTCCGCCGCACAGGCCGCGGTCGGTGCTCATGAGGACAAGAGCCACGCGCTGGACGGGCCGCCGCTCCAGCAGTGGGTGGGGCGCCTCCAGCCGCTGGCTCTCGATGCTCTCGGCCAGGTCGGCCAGCATCTGCCGCATCTTGTCGGCATAGGCGCGGGTGGCCAGGGCGTTCATCTGCGCCCGGCGCATCTTCGAGGCGGCCACCATCTCCATGGCCCGCGTGATCTTGGCCGTGCTGGTGACGGAGCGGATACGCCGGCGGATCTCTCGAATAGTTGCCATCGTGTCAAGTCCAGAGAGGAACGGTGAGAATCTTGGCGAGCATCGTCAGGGCCTAGTAGGGCATGCTCTGCTTGAACTCGCCGATCGCCTTCTTCAGCGCCTCTGCCGTCTCTGGAACGATCTCCCTCTTTTCTTCAATGTCCTTCCCGATCTGGGTGTGGCTGCTCTCCATGAAGCGGTGGAAGGCGACCTCGAAATCGCGTACCTTGTCGACAGGCACGTCATCCAGGAAACCGTTGACCACCGCGTAGAGTATCTCCACCTGCTGGCGGAGAGGCATCGGCTGGTACTGAGGCTGCTTGAGGACCTCGGTAGTCCGCTGGCCCCGCTCCAACTGGTTCCTCGTCGCCACGTCCAGCTCGGAGGTTCCGAACTGGGCGAATGCCTGCAATTCGCGGTACTGCGACAGGTCAAGGCGCATACCGCCTGCCACTTGGCGCATTGCCCGCCTCTGAGCCGCGCCACCGACACGCGACACGGATATGCCGGCGTTGATGGCGGGCCGGAAGCCACCGTTGAACAGGTCGGCCTCCAAGTAAATCTGACCGTCGGTAATCGAAATGACGTTTGTCGGGATGTAGGCGGAGACGTCACCCGCCTGGGTCTCGATGATCGGTAGGGCGGTAAGAGAGCCGCCCCCAAACTCGGTCGCTAGCTTTGCCGCCCGCTCCAGCAGCCGGCTGTGCAGGTAGAAGACGTCGCCGGGGTAGGCCTCGCGTCCCGGGGGACGCCGCAGGAGAAGCGACACCTGGCGATAGGCCCAGGCGTGCTTCGACAGGTCATCGTAGACGATAAGAGCATCTTTGCCCTGCTCCATGAACTCCTCGCCCATGGCGCAGCCGGAGTAGGGCGCCAAGTACTGAAGGGGCGCCGGGTCGGAGGCGTTGGCGCAGACCACGATCGTGTGATCCATGGCGCCGGCCTGCTCGAGGACAGCCACCGTCTGCACTACCTTGGACGCTTTCTGGCCGATGGCCACGTAGATGCAGATCAAGTCGCCGCCTTTTTGATTGATGATGGTGTCGATGGCGATGGCGCTCTTGCCGGTCGTCCGGTCGCCGATAATCAGCTCACGCTGCCCGCGGCCGATGGGTATCATGGCATCGATCGCCTTGATGCCCGTCTGGACAGGGGTGTCGACGGACTGGCGGACGACCACGCCCGGGGCAATCCGCTCCACAGGACGCGTCTTCTCCGCCTTGATGGGGCCCTTGCCGTCGACGGGGTTGCCCAGGGGGTCGACGACCCGGCCGATCAGGGCGTCGCCCACAGGCACCTCGACGATGCGGCCGGTGGAGCGCACCTCTTGGCCCTCTCCCAGGGTCGTGTAGTCGCCCATCACCATGATGCCGACCGTGTCCTCTTCGAGGTTAAGGGCCAGACCCATAGCGCCGTTTTCGAACTCGACCAGCTCGCCCGCCAGACAGTTGGAGAGGCCGTGGACGCGAGCGATGCCATCGCCTGCCTCGATCACAACCCCTACGTCGACGGCGGCCACCTCGGCGCCAAAGCGCTCGATCTGCTGCTTGAGGATGGATGCTATCTCTTCGGGCCTTACTGCCATGTGACTCTCTCCGCTGCTATATCCGCCGGGAACCGGTCCCGACTGCTATGTTCAGGTCGTTGCTCCTTCGAGTTCCTTTTTCAAAGCGATGAGCCTGCTTCGCGTGCTGCCGTCGATCAGCGTGTCCCCGAATCGGGCGATAAGCCCTCCCATAATGGCCTCGTCGACCCGCGGCTTCACGCTGACCTGCTTCCCCGTGATCCGGCTCAGTTTCGTCGCCACCCCCTCGATCTGCTGATCGGTGAGGGCTATGGCCGTCGTGACCGTTGCCCGGGCAACGCCGCGGTGCTCATCCAAGAGCGTCTGAAACTCCTGACCGATCTGGACGGCGAGCGCCGTGCGCCGCTTGGCGACCAGAAGGCGCGCCAGGTTCAGCGCCCGGGGACCTACGTCCGCCAGAGTGGCCGTGAGCACCTTTTCCTTCGCGGCGTCGGCTACCCGATCGCTCTCCAGGACGGCTGCTGCATCCGGCTGGGTCATCAGGGCTGCCAGCGACTCCAGGTCGGCTGTCCACCGCTCCAACTCCTTGTGTTCAAGAGCTACGGCGAAGGCGGCCTGAGCGTATCGCTTGGCTGCTGCCTCTGTTCTCATGCTAGCTCAATCCTCAAGGCCGGCAATTGAGGCCGGCCCGCTACCGCTCTAAGGAGAGAGGCCTGGGCGCTACGACGAGCCGTCCTTCTTGAAGCTGGAATCGGCCAGCACCTCATCGATAAGACGCTCGTGGGCCTTCTTGTCCAGGGACTGGCCGATAACCTTCTCCGCCGCGCTGATGGTCAGATCGGCGAACTGGCGGCGGATCTCGGCGATCGCCTCGTCTCGCTCCAACTGGATCTCGTTGCGGGCGCGCGCCAGAAGGGCCTCACCCTCCGTCCGTGCCTGCTGCTGGGCCTCGTCTTGGATCCGGGACGCGATCTGTTGGGCCTGGCCGATGAGGACCTGGCCCTCTTGGCGTGCCTCCTCCAAGCGCTTCTGGACCGTCACGTCAGCTTGCGCAGCCTGCTCTTTCATCTTCTCCGCTGCCTCCAAGCCCTCCCGTACGCGCCGAGAACGCTCGTCGAGCATCCCCATGAATGGCTTGAACGCCACGAATCGGAGAAGGACTAGGAGTATCGTGAAGCCGATCAACTGGGCCAGCAGTCCCGGCAGGTTGATTCCTAGTGCACCGATTCCTAGGATAGGTGTTCCGAAGGCATCCAACGGTCTTTCCTCTCCTGACTGCCTGTGAGGAGTCAGTCTCTTCCTAGAACACGAAGCCGATCATGACCGCCACGACGAGGGCGTAGATCGCGATGGCCTCGGCGAAGGCGATGCCCAGGATCATGCTGGTCGTGATGACCGGTTGGGCCTCCGGGTTGCGCCCCAGGGCTTCCATCGCCTTGCCTGTCAGGATGCCGATGGCGATAGCCGGGCCCTGCGCGCCGATGGCGATGGCGAGACCGGCGGCAATGTACTTCAGACCGATGTCGCCTATCGCAAGCAGTGGAAACAGATTGATCAGGTCCATCTTTCCTCCCTAAGTTCTTTACTTATACCTCACGGTCAGGCAAGAGGCCGGCGGTCGCCGTCTAGGCCGGCGCCGGTGGCTCGCTTCCATGGCCCTCGCCTCCCTCCTCATGAGAGGTCACGGCGATGACACCAAAGACAAGGGTTAGCATTGCGAATATGAACGCCTGGATCACGCCGACGAATAGCTCCATGCCATACACCAGGTCGAGCGCTATTACCGGCAGCAAGTACAGTATGACCAGGAAGAGCATCTCTCCGGCAAAGATGTTCCCGAAAAGTCGGAAGGTGAAACTGAGAAGTCGCGCCGCTTCCGCCACAAACTCCAGTATGCCCACGAAGAAGCCGACGGGGCCGTTTCGCAGATTGAGGAACTTGCTCCCGTAGCGGAAGAAGCCCAGGGCACTGATCCCCCAGAACTCGACGAATATCGCCGACATTATCGCCAGGGCCAGCGTCGCGTTGAGATCGGTGTTGACGCTCCGGAAGAAGGGGATGAGCAGGCCGGCCTTCTCGTCCTTCCCCAGGTCCTTCGTTGCTTCCTCGAGGGCTGCTTCCTTCTCCGCCAGGGGGGCGTCATCTGCCACCTCTAGCTCGATGCTGGCAGGCTCGTGCGGCGGCCAGGTCGGCGCGCCCGGCATGATCACATTCAGACCGCCGACTTGGTCAAAAACGAACCCCTCCGTCAAGAACTCGCCGCCTCCCTCAGCCTCGGCCTTCATTTCCTCCACCTTGCCCACGGTGCCGACCGCCGGGAAAAGGCCCAGCCAGTTGGAGGCGACTACGTAGAGGAATATGGTCGCAATTACGGGGAAGAAACGCCGTCCGTGCTTCTCGCCCGCTGTGTTCACTACCAGGTTGTACAGGGCCTCCAGCGCCATCTCGAAGAAGTTCTGCAGGCCGCGGGGGACCAGCGACATGTTGCGAGTGGCGAAGAAGGCCAGGCTCGCGAGGAGGATGATCACGATCCAGGAGGTGATCATCGTGTTGGTAAGGGGGAACCCGGCGATGTGGGTTACGGTTTCCGCTTTGAGTTCGACAATCGGTCGCGGCGACCTAAGAGAAAGGAAACCAACCAATAGCAGGGCAATAGTCGCGACGGTGATCAGTATTACCGAGGGCTTACGCACTACTTACATCTTCTCCTCTGTCCTACTGCGATGATCACGTCCATCAACATCCGGTAGCCGCCGTAGAAGGCAAGCCCAAGACCGAGGAACAATCCTACCATCGTCAGGACCGGGCTCAGATCGAACCGTCGATCCAGCCAGACTCCGCCTCCCACCCCAAGGGCGATGCAGAGCGCCACATACCAGCCTATGCCGATAAGCCTGAAGGCTGGGGGGAGACCACCCATACTACCTACCTCGGTACCTGGGCCATCCCTGGCCCGTGAAATATAGCACTACCCCTTTTTTTAAAACAAGCGAATTCTGTGTAAGTATTTCCGACCTTCTGAGAAGATAGTTTTCTGGGATCGGAGGCGCTCTTCATATTCGGCCGGGTGACGGGAGACGAAAACTCCGCCTGTGCTACTGGATGAAGGTGGGGAGACGCCCCTCACGCTGCCGCTCGGTTTCTATGATCGCAATGATCTGGGAAACAGCCTGGCCTAGGTCTCCCTCTCGGTTTATCACCACGTGGTCGAAGTCCTTTTGACAGGCCATCTCCCGGCGCGCCGTATCGAGACGTAGACGCAGCGCGCTTTCCGCCTCCGTGTTGCGGCGGCGCAAGCGTTCCTCTAGCTCCTCGAGAGAAGCCGGCGCCAAGAAGATGAAGAGAGCGTTGGGCGCTAGGCGCTTGATAGTGGCTGCTCCCTGCACGTCTACCCGCATGATGACGTCCTGTCCTCGTGCCAGCGCCTCTCGCACCTCCGCTTTCGGCACACCATAGTGGTAGCTGTAGACCTCGGCATTCTCCAAGAAGCCGTCCGCTCGAAGCAGGCGATCGTATTCCGCCTCGCTCAGGAAATGATAGTCGTCGCCGTCGCGCTCGCTGCCCCTTGGCGGCCGCGTCGTCGCGGTGATCGCAAAGTGGGCGTTGGGATGGACATCGCGCAGGCGGGCGAGCACGGCGTCCTTGCCTACACCGGATGGCCCGGAAACCACGACCAGCAGAGGTTTTTGGGGCAAGTCTCGCTTTTCCTCTGTCTATCCCGACCCCAACTCGGTCAGGTGCTCCCAGAAACCAGGGTAGGATATACTCACCGCTTCCGCACCCGACAGCAATGTCTCACCCTCGGCCACCATGCCCGCTACGGCCAGCGCCATCGCCAGGCGGTGGTCGCTCCGGCTATCGCAGGCTGCGCCTCTGAGCGCTGGCACGCCTTCGATAGTAAGCGCGTCTGGCTGTTCCTCGACTCGCGCCCCCAGCTTGCGTAGCTCCTGGGCGGTGGCAGCGATCCGGTCCGACTCCTTGACCCGCAGCTCGCCGATATCACGGATCACCGTCCGGCCGCGGGCGAGGGCGGCGGCCACCGCCAGCACCGGCACCTCGTCGATGAGGCTGACCACGATCTCTCCCTCAACAGTCGTCCCCGTGAGCCGGCTGGAGCGCACGACGATATCGGCGACGGGCTCTCCGCCCGCCTGTCGCTCCTCGTGCACTTCCAGGTCAGCGCCCATCTGGCGAAGCGCCGTGACGATTCCGGTGCGCGTCGGGTTCATGCCAACCCCGGATAGATGGATCTCAGCGTCGGGATGAAGCGCGCCTGCCACCAGCCAGAAGGCGGCCGCGCTCATGTCGCTGGGGACGCGCAGATTGAGCGGCGTCAAGTCCCGTTTCAGGGGCGACAGCCGGAGAGCGTTTCCCTCTTCTCTCAGGTCGGCTCCCATCGCCCGCAGCATTCGTTCCGTATGGTCACGAGAGCGGACCGGTTCCTCCAGCGTCGTTTCTCCCTCTGCCTGAAGACCGGCGAGCAAGACCGCCGACTTGACCTGGGCACTGGCGACGGGCGACCGGTAGTGGATGCCTCGCAGCGGTCCGCCCCTTATCGCCAGCGGGGCTAGGTTATCGCCGTCGCGGCCCCAAATCTGGGCGCCCATCTCCCGCAAGGGTTCGATCACCCGTCCCATCGGCCTCGCACGAAGCGATTCGTCACCCGTCATGATGGAAAGGAAGGGTCGACCCGCCAGTAGACCCGCCAACAGACGTAGTGTCGTGCCGGAGTTCTGAGCATCCAAGACATGACCGCTTTCACCAAGACCGGCTAGGCCGTTGCCTGCCAACCAGAGTTGTGATCCTCTATCGACTGACCAGGAAACGCCAAGCGCTTCGAGACAATCTAGTGTTGCCAGACAATCTGCTGCAAAGAGGAAGTTATCGACAACGGCTGGGCCGGCGGCGACGGCGTTGAGGATGGCGGCTCGATGGGAGATCGACTTGTCGCCCGGCACTTCAACCGTGCCGCGCAGTCTAGGAGAGGATCTGATCTTTCGCGGCGGTTGCGTCATCGTTTGCGATCGTGGCGTCCGTCTCGTTTGCCCCTGTCCCGGCTGTCCTGCTCCAGGGACTGAATGACCTCCTTGGTGCGGCGGGTCGCCCAGTTTCCCACCAGCAGGTCGGTTATCCCTATGCTCATGTCAGCCGCTGCTTTCCCTTCCTCCCGGCGCTTTGGCCCGGTGGTAATGAAGGTGTCGCGCTCAAGCTGGATGCGGGCGAAGGCCCTGAACAGCTCCTCGTCGTCGCTGCCCTGGATCAGTTCGCGGTACTTGATGATCTCCTGCACCATTCGGTTCAGCCAGTGCACCAGGTTCTCCTGGTTGGTGCGGCAGATGTCGTAGCTCATATCCGGGCTTCCCGAGGCGAGGCGGGTGACGTCGCGGAAGCCGCTCGACGCCAGTTGCGATAGCTCCGGCCAGGCCACGCTATCGCGGGCGAGCGAAAAGAGGGCTGTCGACATTACGAGCGGCAGGTGACTCACTGCCGCCACGTAGCTGTCGTGCTCCGCCGCTTCCATGTAGACCGGCACCGCCTTCACCAGCTCGGCCAGACCGACGATGGTATTCACGGCCGTATCTTTGGCGCTGACGGAGGGCACTATGCAATAGGTCTTCCCTTCGAACAGCCCTGCCTCGGCGGCGTCGATGCCCATCTGCTCCTTCCCCGCCATGGGATGGCCGCCGACGAAGCTCACGCCTTCAGGCAAGATATCCTCTGCCCATTTCAACACGTCAACCTTTGTGCTGCCGACATCGGTGACGATGCAGTTCTGTGAGAGGGCCGGCGCGATCTCTTCCATCATCTGCTGGATCGTCAGTATGGGAGTAGCGATGATCACCACTGAGGCGTCGCGCACCGCCGTCGCCGGGTCGGACGCTATTGTGTCAACCGCTCCCGCTCGCCGGGCTTTGTCGCGTGTCTCCTTGGTGCGGGAGTAGCCCACCAGCTCCACGTCCCGCAGCTTTGACTGCTTGAGGGCGAGGCCTAGAGATCCGCCGATGAGGCCAAGCCCTAGTATTGCTATTCTTGCCAAGCGTTCCCTCCCTTCAGCCGCCGGCTCCGGCTGTCCCTATTATGGTACCGAAGGGTCGAGTTGCGCTACCTAGCAGGAGTCGTCGGCGGCCTGCAGAATCGCTACCCGCGGGTCATCGTCGCCGCCGTCGCCGCTGTGCAGGCGTACCATGGTGACCACCGCCTGGGAAGCGCCCGTCGCTTCGACCAGAGCGGCGCCCCGCTGCGAGTGCTCCGAAAACGACGCCAGAGACCGCCGCCAGCCGCTGCTCTTATCCGAGGCGAGCCGGCGCACCAGCCGCGGCGAAACGGCGTGGATGAGCACGTAGGCGACGCGGTGCCATAGCCTGGCCGGCCCCTTGCCCACATCGTGCAGGAGGGCTGCCGCCAGCAGCTCAGGGTCGTCACGGCCGTCGCGTCGCAGCGCATGGAAGACATCCAGGCAATGACGCTGATCGCGCGCCGTCAGCGCGTAGAACAGGCGCTGTTGCTCAGCGTTCAGCCGCTGCGTTACCTCCGCCCGCTCCTCTTCGCTTAGAGAAGGGCCGGCGGCACGGAAGAATTGCCGCGACCGGTATAGGGCTCTAGCCAAAAACATTCCCGCTTACCCCTGTGAAGAGGCCGGCGAGGCGGTCGATCGCCGGGGATATGATCGAAAAGATGCCCACCTCACCGTTCGTCATCATCGGCAAGAGGAACAGGAGCATGAGAATGGCGATGCCATACTGCTCCAGCCCCGCCACTGCCTCCGATAGGTCTCGCGGAAGGATGCCGACGGCAATGCGAAAGCCGTCCAGGGGTGCGATCGGTATGAGATTGAACAGCGCAAGCACGCAATTGAAGATGACCGTGGAGCTGAGGAAAAGCCCGAGGTAGTCGGAGCCGTCCCACAGAGACAGTCTCGTCGGCACCAGGAAAGGGCTGTGCCAGGGCACTAGCCCAGCATGGATAGGAAACCCGGCGAGGCCGGCGATCACAAGGTTCGACAGAGGACCGGCGGCAGCCGTCAATGCCATGCCCGACTTTGGGCCCGTCCGCAGCCGGTAGGGGTTGACCGGCGCCGGCTTGCCCCAGCCGAAGCCGACGACGAACAAGAGAAGAGTGCCCATCGGGTCGAGGTGCGCCTTCGGATTGAGCGTCAGACGCCCCAGGTTGCGCGCGGTAGGATCGCCGAGCAGGGACGAGGCCAGACAGTGGCTGAACTCGTGGAAAGTGATGCCCACGAGCAGTGCTCCGACAACAGAACCAAAGAACACTAGGAAAAGAGAAAGACTGACCTGCAAGAGGTCAGAATAAGTGAATATCAAATCATTATCCTCAGCGACTCGTTACCAATCATTATAGCATGAGCTTAGGATACGGCCGCGCCGCCCGGTTCCCCGTCTTGACACCCTCTCCGGCCCCTTGCTAGACTCAATCGACGCCCGGTTCCCTCGGTAGCGGAGCCGGGGCACAACTTGCGCAGGGAGCCATAGCCATCGGCGGCATAGAAAACGCGCTTCTCGACTTCATACGCAACACCTACGATCTCATCGAATGGCCCGGCGTCACACTGCTCATGGCCATCGAGAGCGCCTGCATTCCCCTTCCCAGCGAGATCATCATGCCCCTCGCCGGCTGGATGCTGATCAAGGAACGGGACCTGGGTTGGGAGTGGTTGTTCCTCGCGGCTTTCTCAGGGGCGGTTGGCAACCTTCTCGGCTCTCTCCTCGCCTACTACGTCGGCGCTTACGGCGGCCGGCCCCTGATCGACAGGTTCGGCCGCTACATACTGGTCTCCCATCACGACCTCGATCTGGCCGAGAGGTGGTTTACAAAGTACGGAAACTGGGCTATATTCTTCTCACGTGTGTTGCCGGTCGTGCGGACGTTCATCAGCTTCCCCGCCGGCATCGCTCGGATGAACGTTTGGAAGTTCAGTGCCTATACGTTCATCGGGTCCTTGCCCTGGTCCCTGGGGCTTGCTTGGGCTGGCTTTGTCCTGGGGGAGAACTGGGAGCGGATCCGCGATTGGATGAGGCCGGCGGACATACCGATCTTAATAGTGATCGTCCTGCTGATGGGGTTGTATGTCTACCGGCACGTGAAGAGGGCATGGCGGGAGCCAGAGCCATCGGGGCCTGAGGCATAAGCGGGGTCAGGAAGGCGGGGTGCTGGCCACGAAGGTTGAAGCTCCTATCCGGGGCAGATCCTAGTCTCACGCCTCACAGCGGAGGATAGAATCTTGACCCGAAGCCTAACGCGAAGCCTACGCAAAGCGGGCAGACTACCTGCCCTAGCTGTCACCCTCTCCATTCTTGCCGTTGCTCTCTGGTACTTCGCCCTGGGTGGCCTGACAGACAGCGGTGGCTCCTCCTCCGATTCAGTAGCGCGCGCCACCGGCTCCCCTCAACTCATCTACAGCGAGTTCGGCCGGAACGCCGATGTTATCTGGAGTGCCGCTGGCGATGATCCTTCCCGTCGCAAGGCCCTCGCGACCGTCAAGCACGCGCCTGACTACGGGATCTTCCCCAGCCTCTCGCCCGATGGTCGGCGCATCGCCTATACTGTCCTCCCGCCGAGCAGCGCCCAGGCCGACGTTACTGTCCCCGCTGAAGTATGGGTGATGGACGCTGACGGCGGCAACCGCGTGCGCCTTACTACCGCCGCCGACCTGCCGGTCGCCCCCGTCTGGGCACCGGATAGCGGATCGCTCGTCATCCGGCGCAGCACTGCCCGCGAGAACGCCGCCGGCGCGTTTCAGTTGGTCCGCATCACCCTGAAGGGCGTTGAGACCGTTCTCCTGGACACCAACCTCGGCGTCTTCCCCGTGGGTTTCTCTCCCGACGGGGCGACCTTCTACTACGTTCAACTCTCCCCCAGCGGCACCGACCTGGGCCGGATGGCCACCGCTGGCGGGCCTGCGACGATCGTCGCCCACCTGAGCGACGACTTCGCCCGTGACTGGCATCTCTCCCCCGATGGCACCCGTCTGTCCTTCCTGGCGCCCCGCAACACGGGCGATAGGGTGTCCTACGCTGCCTCCGTGCTCGACCTGGGGAGCAACGGCGTATCGGTGTTGAGAGCTGCCTCCGCTGCTGCTGCCGCTTCCAATGCCGATGAGTTCAACCCGATCTGGCATCCCAACGGCCGCGACCTCACAGTCGGACGTCTCACACCAGGTGGGGGTGGTGCGCCCGCCCTCCAGATGGCGGCCGCCGGTGTGGGGGCCGAGCGTTCTATGGCCGCTCCGCCTCAGGGGTTCGACGTTCCCCTCTCTTGGTCGTTGGGGGGTCGTTACCTGGCGGTCCGTTTCTTTGAAGGCAACTCCGTCACCAATCCGGGACGGAGCTGGGTCATGGTTGTCGATGGTGAGGCTAAGCGGCAGGCGATTTCGCTGACCAGCGATATCGAGGTCTTGGGCTGGCGGGATGGTGGAGGATAAAGGGCTGTCGTGAAGCGTCTGGCACTGCTGACTCTGACGATCTTCGCATCGAGCATCGTTTCTCTCGCCCGGCCGGCGCCACCGGCTTCTGGTTGCTGCCTTCCCAATACTCCTACTACTTACGAGTGCGCTGAGGACCGCGGTCTCTATCTCCAGGCAATGGACCTCGCGGGGTTCAACATGCTCTTCCCCGGGGACGTCTATTTCGGTCTTCCCCGCTTGGAGAAAGGTCTGCGGGCGGCGCGGAGCAGCACTGAGCCGGTCATACCGCCCATCCTCCTCCGCTCGATTGGCTGGATAGAGAGCGTCATCACCCAGGCCACCCGCGCTATCCCCTACGGCGCCATCGGCCCCGCTCTCATATCGTTCGACTGCGGCCACGGAATCATGCAGGTCACCAGCGGCATGACAACGCCTCTCGGCGAAAACGGCTATCCCAGCCCCCAACAGCTTCTCGTGGCCACCAACTTTGCCTACAACATCGCCCGCGGCGCCGTCATCCTGGCCGACAAATGGAACGCCGCTCCCGAGAACCGGCCCATCGCCGGCATCGACACCAACGGCGACCCGGACCTGGTGGAGAACTGGTACTTCGCTGTCTGGAGCTATAACGGCTTCACCGGCCCCGGTGCCAACCGGAGCAATCATCCGCTTGATCCTATCTACGGCGGCTGGCCGCGTGTGCCCTATAGTTGCGGCGCCTACAATGATGGATTTGGCCACAACCGGGGCAACTATCCCTATCAAGAGCTTGTTTGGGGGTGCGCCGCTCACCCTCCCGTCATCAACGGCTCCCCCCTCTGGAGCCCGTTCGAGCTGGCCTATCCCGACCTGAACGATCCCCGTTTTCGCGGCCCTCTCGACCTCGCCAATTTCGTCTACCCCTACGTGAACATGGATATTCCGACCCCCTACTATGCCCACAAAGACCCCACCGAGAAGCCGCAGTCCAAACTGCGTTCCAAGATACTGGGGGAGCCCCAACTGGGCCTGAGCAGAACCGAGGTTCAGGTGCTGGTCGACAAGAGCAGGACGGTCGCCCCCCAAGATGTGATTATCTCTAACCTGGGCACCGGCATCCTCTCCTGGATGGCGATACCGTCGGCGCCTTGGCTGCAGGTCAGCTCGATGGCCGGTGTCGCTGTTGGCCCTGATCTGGACTGTTCCGTCGGCGCCCCCTGCGATCGCGCCGCCAAGCTCACTCTCACCGTTAACCCGTCCCTGCTCTCGAAAGGGACACAGACCGCGACCGTGCGTGTCGTATCGCCGGCGTCGAACGAAACGCAGACCATAAGAGTCACGATTGCGTCGATACTGAAGATAGGAGCGCCGGGAGTGACCAAAGGCTGATCGGGGAGCCGGGGCTGCGAGTGGTTGGAGACGATAGCTGACAGGGCCCTCGTGGGGGCCTTGTGATATACTCGATAGGGGTTGAGGGAAGGTTAGATGTTGGGAAAGATAGTCCGTTCTGTACGGCGCAATCACGCCCTAGAACATGCCACGATCGCCGTCCTCATGGGACGCCTGGGGCCGGACATTCGGCTGGTCGGCAGGGCTTCTCCTACCGGCTTCTACATCTATGGCGACTTGCCCACGGATAAGATCGAGGAATCGGCACAAGAGGGGTTGGCCCGCCTCCAGCAGGGAGAGGCGCGCCTCGCCGTGTCGCCGCTGTGCGGCACCAATTTAGCCGTGGCCGGTATCATGGCCGGCCTTGCCTCGCTGCTCAGCGCCGGCGGCAGCCGCAGCCGCTGGGAGCGGATGCCCACGGCGCTTCTCGCCTCCATGCTCGCCGTGCTCGCGGCCCAGCCCGTGGGACGCTGGCTGCAGAAGCGTCTTACAACCGACCCTGATCTGAGAGACGTCGAGATCGTGGCGGTACACAGCGTCGCCGGCGGCCTCGGCCACTACCACAAAGTAGAGACCTCCCGCCGGGCGGGGGCATAGACTGAGTTAAGCGTCCCTGTAGCTCAGAGGATAGAGCGGCTGCCTTCTAAGCAGCGGGTCGGGGGTTCGAATCCCTCCAGGGACGCCAAATCATTCTCCAGATACAACGTCCACACGATAACCGCCAACCCTTTGTTGACACCCTGCGGGTGCAAGTGGGGGGTCGTATCTGCGCACGTCACGGGAGTGCTTACTGGTGGTCATGCCTCTGCCTAGAAGAGAGACGGGTAAATGAGACTGCCGATAAAGGCTGGCCCGCAATCACGGCGGGTGCAGTAGCGCGAGAATGAGGGGAGAACCAGCGGGAACGGGCCACGCTGCAGGCCGCTCCGAGAGTGAGTGCTCAGATCGAACATTTGTCCGAGACATTTGTCTCATCTTTCAGCTCAATATATTCTGGCGCCCAAGAAGTTCTTGACTTCGTCGCCTGCGGCCCATATGCTCACATCGGGTCTAGCGCCTCCGCTGGGAACAACGGAATAGCGCTCCCAGAGGAGGCAGCGTGGCAGGGATGTCCCCTTGCCTCCTACCACAGTTGGGCTACGGCACGGTGGCGGCTCGCAGCCAGCATGAGAACATGCAAAGTCAGACCCTGGTCCAGCGGTATCGTGCCGTAGTTCCCGCCTGAATTGGCGCAATGACTCGAGACTGGTGGCTGAGTCCTAGAATCCCCGCCTAGCAGAAATCCACCGGGTGGACGGGTAGCGTTGGCTGTGATCCAGTCAACGCGTATACGTATTAGCCTGCTCCTTGTGGATTCAACAGCGGCATTGGAGGTCTCCCATGAAGGCGAACACGCGTCGCAGCAAGCGCACATTGCCGGAGCGGCCTACCCCAAGGCTCTTGTTCATAACGGCGCTGACCCTGGCTTTAGCCATGGGGCTTGTTCTGTTCTTTGGGCAAAGGGCCGCGGTGACACGCGGCGCCAGCACGACGAGCCTCACGCCGGTGCCCGTCTCCCAAGACACGGGCGAAAAGCCCCAGTCGAAGGTCTGGCAGTACAACAACACCTGGTGGTCCGTGCTGCCCAGCACCTCGGTATCCCCCAGCGGCACCTGGCTGTGGAAACTCCAGCCTGACAACAGTTGGACAAACGTGCTCAAGCTGTCGGACAGCACCGGCGCCGACGCGGACGTCAAGCCCGCCGGCGATGTCGCGCACATCCTCCTTCACGATGGCATCAGCGACAACAGCCTCGAGCTGATATCGGTGCAGCACGTGTCCGCCGGCAACACGTACCAGTTGTGGCCGACTCGCGCGACGACCACGTCGATCTCGCTCCCCTCCTTAAGCGAGACCTCGACCATTGACATCGACTCCACCGGCCGCATGTGGCTGGCCACGGACAACGGCTCGAACATTATCGTCTACTACAGCGATTCTCCTTACTCTTCCTTCAGCGGCCCGGTCACCCTCGCCAACAACGTCCACGATGACGACATCAGCGACGTAATTGCCATGCCCGGCAACAAGATCGGCGTGCTCTGGTCAAACCAGGTAACACAGCGGTTCGGCTTTAAGACGCACACGGATGGTGCCGACCCCAACACCTGGTCAGCGGATGAGGTGCCGGCGTCGCAGTCGGCGCTCAACGTGGGTGCAGGGATGGCCGACGACCACTTGAACATGAAGGTGGCCGCCGACGGAACTCTGTACGCGGCGGTCAAGACGAGCTACGACACGTCAGGGAACCCGAAGATAGCGCTGTTAGTGCGACGCCCCGGCGGGGCGTGGGACAACCTGTACGGGATAGACGAGGCGGGCACGCGCGCAATCGCTGCCCTTAACGAAGCGGCGGGCACAGTGCGCGTCATCTACACGACCAGCGAAGGCGCCGGTGACATCGTCTACAAGGAATCGTCCACATCATCCATCAGCTTTGGGGCGCGGCAGACCCTCATGACCGGCGGCCTCAACAACGCGACCAGCACGAAGCAGAACTGGATCTACAGCCTGGTCGTGCTCGCCGGGAATGGCAGCAGCGCTAACGGCGTGCTGATCACCAGCGACGTGACTCCTACTGCAACGCCGCCGCCAACGGCGACCACCGACCCCTGCGGCGCCGACGGTCTAGTGGCCCGCTACATGATGGAGGAGAACGGCGGCACGACGCTCATCGACTCCTCCTCACCGGCTAACAACGCTACCACCGTCGGGAGCCCAACATGGGTGACCCCAGGGAAAGTGGGCTCCTACGCCCTGTCGCTGAACGGCACCAGCCAGTACGCGACCGTTCCCGACGACACCTGCCTTAAGATAACGGGTTCGATAACCATCGCGGCCTGGATCGCCCCGGGGCCGTTGGGCGCCGCCGCCACTCAGCGCATAGCAGCAAAAGCAGTCATGGGCTCTGTCGATGGCTACGAACTATCACTCGCGAGTTCGGGGAAGGTGTTCTTCCGCCTGAATCAAAAGACCAGTGCCGACCTCTATCGCATAAACTCGTTAACGTCATACCCCCTCACCGGCACCACCTGGATGCACGCCGTGGCTACCTACGACGGCACGACGAAGCAGATAAAGATCTACATCAACGGCGTAGCGGACGGAACGCCGGTGGCGGGCCCAACGGCCATCGTCAGCAACACAGAGGCGCTGCAAATTGGACGGCAGAACAGCGGCACCCCCTACTACTACAAGGGGCAGATGGACGAGTTGAGGATCTATAGCCGCGCACTGACCGCGGCAGAGGTCTCGGATCTCTACAACGGCATCACTCCGCCGACAAGCACGCCCACGCCAACGCCCACCGAGACGCCGGTGCCAGTGGGTACACCGACCAACACCCCTATGCCGACGGCTACGCCGACACCGACGGCGACGCTTGCCCCCACCATCACGCCGACGCCGCTTTTCTGCGGCACGGACGGCCTGGTGGCCCGCTACAGGATGGAGGAGAACGGCGGCACGACGCTCGTCGACTCCTCGCCGCCCGCCAACGACGGGACTATCTACGGGAGCCCAACCTGGGTGACGGGACAGGATGGCCTTGCCCTCAACCTCAACGGGACGAGCCAGTATGCCCTCGTCCCCAACGACCCCTGTCTCAACATCACCGGCCCCATCACGCTGGCCGGCTGGGTGAGGCCGGGCCAGTTCGCAACCCAGGACCTGGTCAAGAAGGCTGTAAACGGTGGGACTAACGGCTACGAATTGAGCCTCTCTTCGAGTAGCTCTACCTGGCCGGACAAGGTCTTCTTCAGACTCAATCAACAGACCTCAGGCGACACTTATCGCGTCAACTCGACGACGCTTTACCCATACGACGGCAGCACCTGGATTCACGTCGCCGGCACGTATGACGGCACAAACATACGTATCTACGTCAACGGCGTGATGGAAGGCTCCCCGGTTGCTGGGCCACCGGGAGGAATTGCCAGCAACACCAACAACGTCGGCGTCGGTGCCCAGAGCGATGGCACCCGCTGGTTCAAGGGGGCAATGGACGAGGTGCGCATCTATAACCGCGCCCTCAGCGACGCGGAGATAGCGGCCCTGGCTGCTTCCTCACCCACGCCAACGCCGACGGTGACTCCTACGCCTACCGAGACTCCGCTGGCAACTGCGACTATCACGCCATCGCCGACGGAGACCCCTTTACCCACCGACACGCCTACGCCGACCGAGACGCCGATTCCGACAGCCACGCCAACGCCGATTTTCTGCGGCACGGACGGTCTCGTCGCGCGCTACATGATGGAGGAGAACGGCGGCACCACGCTCGTCGACTCCTCGCCGCCTACCAACAACGGCACCATCAACGGCGGACCGACATGGGTGACGGGACAGGACGGCCTCGCCCTCAATCTGAACGGGACGAGCCAGTACGCCTTGGTCCCCAACGACCCCTGTCTGCAGATAACGGGTTCGTTGACGATGGCGGCCTGGATTGCGCCAGGCAAGGTCGGCACCCAGCGCATCATGACGAAATCAGTAATGAGCTCCGTCGATGGCTATGAGCTTTCGCTTTCGGCCGCCAACAAGGTCTTCTTCCGTCTGAACCAGAAGGCTGCCGCAGGAGACACCTATCGCATCAACTCGGCGACGTCATATCCGGTCGACGGCACGTGGATTCACGCCGCGGCGACCTACGACGGCACGACGAAGCAGATGAGGATCTACATCAACGGCGTGGCCGAAGGGACGCCGGTGACGGGCCCAACATCCATCATCTCCAGTTCTGAGGCGTTGTCTGTTGGACGGCAGAATGACCCTGCCAACTACTACTGGTACCAGGGTAAGATGGACGAGGCGCGCATCTATAACCGCGCCCTCAGCGACGCGGAGATAGCGGCCCTGGCGGCCGCGCCTCCCGCGCCCACACCGACAGCAACGTCGACGCCGATCGCGACCGACACACCCACCCCAACTCCCACTGCCACGCCGCTACCGCCGGCAGCGCCCACGTTGAATGCGCCGCCGAACGCTGGTGTTGGCGTCTCAACCTCTCCCACGCTTGATGTCGGTGTCTCCGATCCCCAGGGTGATCCCTTGACGGTGACATTCTACGGGCGGCCTGTCGCCCCACTGCTGCCGTCCGACTTCACGATAGTCGTGCTCCCCGATACCCAGAGCTACGTCAGTAACCCATCGTACTCGCCGCTTTTCGGGGCGCAGACCCAGTGGATAGCGAATACGAAGAACTCCCTCAACACCGTGTTCGTCACCCACGTCGGCGACATCGTCGAGAGCATCGACTCGTCGACTCAGGAGTGGACTGACGCCAGCGGCTACATGGCCACCCTCGACAACAACGGCGTGAGGAGCAACGTGGCTCTTGGGAACCACGACATGAGCACAAGCGGCGTCGCCGCGAAGTTCGACCAGTACTTCCCCGTCAGCCGCTACAGCGGATCCAGTTGGTACGGCGGCTATCTGGGACAGAACCCGATCCTAGACCCAGTCAACCGGCAGAACAAGGACAATTACGAACTCTTCTCGGTTGGCTCACTCGACTTCATCGTCATCCACCTCGAGCAGGATGTCCCCAGCTACGCCCTGAGCTGGGCGGACCGGATACTCAAAGCGAATCCCAACCGGCGCGCGATCATCAGCACCCACGCCTACCTGAACGCCTCAGGCAGCCGGCCAACGTCGGTAACCTACAGGACGGACGACGGGACCTCCGCTGAAGCGGTCTGGCAACAACTGGTCAAGCCCAACTGCAATGTCTTCATGGTCGTCAGCGGCCACTACCTAGGTGAGAACAGGCGGGCCGACGTGAACGACTGCGGGCAGCCTGTGCACCAGGTGATCCAGGACTACCAGGGCCGGGCAAACGGCGGGGACGGCTGGCTGAGGTACTTCACCTTCGCGCCAGACCAAAACAGGATCTACGCCTACACCTACTCACCCACCCGCAACAGCGGCGCCGGCGAGTTCGAGAGCGACGCCAGCAGTGAATTCGCACTGGACTATGACATGGAGGGCGCCGGCGAATACCAGGTCATCGCGACCAACAGCGGGGTGCCGTCCGGGAGCAACACGACGACCCTGTGGGAGTCGCTATCCGAGGGGACTGAGTACGAATGGTACGTCTCAGTGAGTGACGGCAC
>Ga0315276_10001534_pt1 | contig 20718 bp, 12 predicted proteins | sample YL17G05_0_MG_FD_204542 | JGI IMG/M metagenome (GOLD analysis project Ga0315276, IMG submission 204542) | Sediment microbial communities from Yellowstone Lake, YNP, Wyoming, USA - YL17G05_0 | ecosystem: Environmental > Aquatic > Freshwater > Lake > Sediment | place: USA: Wyoming | collected... | reverse complement strand
CTCTTCCGCTCGATCTTCTTCATGCCGGTGGTGACCACGCTGGTGGCCGTGGCGATCGTCTGGCGCTACCTCTACCACCCGCAGTACGGCCTGCTGAACTGGGCGCTGGGCGCGGTCGGGATCCACCCCGTGGATTGGCTCGGGGATCCCCACTGGGCCATGTTCGCCATCATCCTGATGGCGGTGTGGAAGAACTTCGGCTACAACATGCTCATCTTCGTCGCGGGGCTGCAGAGCATCCCCGAGGATCTCTACGAGGCGGCGCACCTGGACGGCGCCGGCGGCTGGGCCCAGTTCCGCCACGTCACGCTGCCGAGCCTGGCGCCGACCTTCCTGTTCGTGGGCATCATGACCATGCTCGGGAACTTCCAGCTCTTCTCCGAGCCCTACGTCATGACGCAGGGAGGCCCGCTCAAGGCCACCACCACCGTGGTGCTCCTGATGTACGAGGAGGGCTTCCGCTGGTGGCGCATGGGGCTGGCCGCCTCGCTCGCCTTCGTGCTGTTCGTCATCATGCTCGTGGGCACCCTGATCCAGATGCGCCTGCAGGGGGAGCGCCGATGAAGCGCAAGGCCCCGCTCCCCACGATCGCCCTGCACGCCGTGCTGGTCCTCGGGGCGCTGGTGACGCTCACGCCGCTGCTGTGGATGGTCTCGGCCTCGTTCATGTCCCCGGGGGAGTCGAACAGCTTCCCGCCCCGGCTGCTGCCCCGGATCCCCACGCTCCAGAACTACGTGGACCTGTTCACGCGCCTGAACCTGGCGCGCTACCTGATGAACAGCGCGGCGGTCGCGGTCTCGGCGACGCTCATCTCGCTGGTCATCAACTCGATGGCGGGCTACGCCTTCGCCAAGCTGCGCTTCGCGGGGCGCGAGCGCGTCTTCCGCACCCTGCTCGCCGCGCTCGTCATCCCGTCGCAGGTGGGCATGCTCCCGCTCTTCCTGCTGCTGAAGTCCATGGGCCTGGTGAACACCATGGCCGGCGTGGTCGTCCCGTTCATGGCGGGCATCTTCGGCATCTTCATGATCCGCCAGTACGCGCTGAGCATCCCCGAGGACCTGCTCGACGCGGCGCGCGTCGACGGCGCGGGCGAGTACCGGATCTTCTGGAACATCGTGATCCCGGTCATCCAGCCCATCCTGGTGACGCTCGCGGTGTTCACCTTCCTCTCCGCGTGGAACGACTTCATGTGGCCTCTGATCGTGCTGAGCGATGATGCGAAGTACACGCTCCCGGTGGCGCTCGCGAGCCTCTCGGGGGAGCACGTGCAGGACACCGGGCTGATGATGGCGGGCTCGGTGCTCACGGTGCTGCCGGTCGTGGCGCTCTTCATCGTGCTCCAGCGCGCCTACATCCGCGGCGTCATGATGGGGAGCGTGAAGGGATGAGGGGCCGGCTCCCGCTCCCGGCGGTGCTGCTCGCGATCGCGCTGGCGGGTGCGCCCGCGCTGGCGGTCGCGGTGGTCCCCGTGGGCGCCGCGGCGCAGTCCGCGGTGCTCGTGGATGGCTTCGATTCCGCCGCCGCGTGGACGGCGTCGCCCGCCGATGGCGTCGAGATGCGGCTCTCCAGCGAGCCGGACGGGAGCCCCGCCGGGGGCCCCGGCCGCGCGCTGCGCGTGGACTTCCGCTTCGTGAAGGGCGGTGGCTACGCCGTGCTCCACCGCAGGCTCGACCTCGCCCTGCCGGAGAACTACCGCTTCACGTTCCGCGTGCGCGGCGACTGCCCGCCGGAGAACCTCGAGTTCAAGCTCATCGACTCGACGGGGGCGAACGTCTGGTGGCACAACCGGCGCGATTTCCGTTTCCCGCGCGACTGGGAGACGGTCACGATCCGCAAGCGCCAGGTCTCGTTCGCCTGGGGGCCGGCCGGGGGCGGGGAACTGCGCCGCGCGGCGGCGCTCGAGTTCGCCATCACCGCGGGCAGCGGCGGCAGCGGCACCGTGTGGCTCGACGACCTCGAGCTGACGCCGCTGCCCTCCCCGGGCGCCACGCCGGCGCCGGTCGCGGCGTCGGCCTCGGCCTCCCGCCCGGGGTGCCCGGCGGAGCGGGCCGTGGACGGCGCGGTGCGGACCGCGTGGATCAGCGCGGCGGAGGACCGCTCCCCGTGGCTCGAGCTGGACCTGGGCGAGGCCCGCGAGTTCGGCGGGCTGGTCGTGGACCGCGCGAAGGAGTGGCGCGCGTCCGGCTACGTCGCCGAGGTCTCCGACGACCGCGCGGCCTGGCGCGCGCTGCGGACCGTGGGGGCCGTGCGGCGCGAGCGCGATCACCTCGACCTGCCCGAGACCGAGGCCCGCTACATCCGCCTGCGCGCGGCCGGGCCCGGCACGATGGCCGTGAGCGAGGTGCGGGTGATGCCGCTCGAGTGGGGCGCCACCCCCGCGGCCTTCTTCCGCGCCGTCGCGGCGGACGCTCCGCGCGGCACCTACCCGCGGGGGATCCTGGGCGAGCAGTCCTTCTGGACCGTGGTGGGCGAGGACCGCGTCCGGCAGGAGGGGCTCCTCGGCCAGGACGGGATGCTGGAGACCGGGCAGGGCGCGTACTCGATCGAGCCCTTCCTCTTCAGCCGCGGGAAGCTGGTCAGCTGGGCGGACGTGAAGCCGGAGGCGACGCTCGAGGACGGCTCGCTGCCCATCCCCTCGGTGCGCTGGCAGCGCGACGACCTGGAGCTGACCGTCACCGCCTTCGCCGACGGCCGGGCACCCGCCGGGGCACCCGCCGGGGCACCCGCCGTAGGCGGGTCCGGGTCCGGGTCCGGGTCCGGGGCGGGCACCTCGTCGCTGGTCGCGCGTTACAGGGTGCGGAACCTGAGCACGGGGCCCGTGAGCGCCACGCTGTTCCTGGCGCTGCGGCCCTTCCAGGTGAATCCGCCGGCGCAGTTCCTGGGGCTCCCCGGCGGGGTCGCGCCGCTGCGCTCGATCTTCGCCGACGGCCGGGTCGTCCGGGTCAACGGGGACCGTGGCGTGGTCTGCCTCACCGCGCCCGACGGCTTCGGCGCGATCGGCTCCGCCGAGGGTGACGTCGTCAGCGACTACCTGCGCGAGGCCCGCCTGCCACCGCGCACCCACGCGACCGATCCGCTCGAGCGGGCCTCGGGAGCCCTGGCCTGGCGGATGCAACTGGAGGCCGGGGCCGAGCAGGAGGTGGATCTCGTCATCCCGTTGTACGGGCGGCCCGAGGCCCCGCCCGAGCGCACCGACGCGGCCTGGCGCGCCGAGGTCGAGGCCCGGCTCGTCGCCTGCCGCGATGCCTGGCGCGCGCGCGCGGGCCGCGTGAGCCTGCGGCTCCCGGGCGCTGCGGCCGACATCGCCCGCGCGCTCGAGGCCCAGCTGGGCTGGATCCTCGTCAACCGCGACAGCGCCGGCATCCAGCCCGGCTCGCGCTCCTACTCGCGCTCGTGGATCCGGGACGGTGCGCTGACCTCCTCGGCCCTGCTGCGCCTGGGCCAGCCGGAGGCCGTGCGGGAGTTCATCGAGTGGTTCGCGCCCTACCAGTACGCCGACGGCAAGGTGCCCTGCTGCGTGGACGCGCGCGGCTCGGACCCGGTGCCCGAGCACGACAGCGATGGCGAGTTCATCTACCTCGTGGCCGAGTACTTCCGCCACACCGGCGACCGCGCGCTGGTCGAGCGACAGTGGCCTGCGGTGGCGCGGGCCGCGGCGTACCTGGACTCGCTGCGGCAGTTGCGGCGCACCCCCGAGTGGCGCGCGCCGGGGAAGGAGGAATTCTTCGGGCTGCTGCCCCCTTCGATCAGCCACGAGGGGTACTCGGCGCAGCCCATGCACTCCTACTGGGACGACCTCTTCGCCCTGCGCGGCTTCAAGGACGCGGCGTACCTGGCCGGGGTGCTCGGGCGCGAGGCCGACGCGCGGCAGCTTGCGGGGATCCGCGACGAGTTCCAGCGGGAGTTGGTGGCTTCGGTCGGGGCCACGATGCGGAAACACCGCATCGACTACCTCCCCGGCTGCGCGGACCTGGGCGACTTCGACGCCACCTCGACCACCATCGCGCTCGACCCCGTGCAGGCCGGGGACGCCCTGCCGCGCGCTGCGCTCGAGCGCACCTTCGAGCGCTACTGGGAGTTCTTCCGCGAGCGCCGCGACGGCGTGAAGCCGTGGGAGGCCTTCACCCCCTACGAGATGCGCAGCATCGGCGCCTTCGCGCGGCTGGGCTGGCGTGAACGGGCCGACAGCCTGCTCGCGTTCTTCCTGCGCTACCGCCGCCCGCCCGGCTGGCAGCAGTGGGCCGAGGTGGCCTGGCACGACGAGCAGACCCCGCACTTCATCGGGGACCTGCCGCACACCTGGGTGGGCTCGGATTTCGTGCGCTCGGTGCTGGATCTGTTCGCCTACGAGAACGAGTCGGACAGCACGCTGGTGATCGCGGCAGGCGTGCCGTCCGCCTGGGTCATGGAGTCGCCCGGCCTCGCGCTGCGGGGGCTCTCGACCTCTTTCGGGCCGCTGAGCTACACCCTGCGAGCGCGCGGCCGGGGAATCGAGGCGCGCATCGATGCGCGCCTGCGCGTGCCCCCCGGTGGTATCTTGCTGCGCGCCCCGGGGAGCTTCCGGCGGGCCACGGTGAACGGCTCGCCCGCCGCGATCGGTCCCGCGGGCGAGGTGGTGCTGCGCGAACTGCCGGCGGTGGTGGTGCTCAGGCCCTGAGCCGGGGCGCGCGCGCCAGCCGCACCTCGACCGTGTGCTCGCGGCCGTCCCGGAACGCGGGGACGAGGTCCGAGCGCTGTGCCTTGCCGTCCACGCGCACTTCCGCCCGCGCCGCGCCGGTGCGGACCGTGATGCGGTAGACGCAACCGCGGAAGGTGCGCTTCATGGTGAAGCCCTTCCACCCCGGTGGCAGGCAGGGGTGCACGAGCAGACCCTCGTAGGTGGGCCGCACGCCCAGCAGCCACTCGGTGCTCACGCGGAACATCCAGGCCGAGGAGCCCGTGTACCAGGTCCAGCCGCCGCGGCCGTAGTTGGGCGAGTCGGGGCCGTCCACGTTGCCGGGGGTGACGTAGGGCTCGACCTTGTAGAAGTCTGGCTTCATCCCGCGCAGGACAGGGCAGAACGAGCGGTAGAGCTTCCAGGCCTCCGCGTGGCGGCCGAGCAGGCACTCGGCCTGGAGCGCCCACATCCCCGCGTGCGTGTAGAGCCCGCCGTTCTCGCGCGAGCCCGGCGCGTAGCGCGTGAGGTAGCCGATCTCCGCGTCGGGCTCGCGGTAGGCGGGTGCCAGCAGGAGCGGCCCGTAGTCGCGATAGAGGTGGCGCTCCATGGCCTTCAGCATCCGCGGCAGGCGCCGCTTCGGCACCACGCCGCTCAGGATGGCCCAGGTCTGCGCGTTCAGGTAGATCCTGCCGTCGCGGCACTTCTTCGAGCCGATGACCTCGCCGTTGTCCTTGGTCGCCCGCACGTACCAGTCGCCATCCCAGAAGTGCCGGTTGACCGCGGCGCGCAGCTTCGCCGCCTCGCGCCGGTACTTCGCGATGGTCTTCGCGTCGGGACGGGGGAGGTGCTCCTCGAGCTCCGCCCAGTCCTCGAGGATGCCGACCAGGAAATGCGCGAGCCAGACGCTCTCGGACTTGAGCTTCAGGCCGATGGCCGAGAGCCCGTCGTTCCAGTCTCCGGCACCCATGAGCGGCATGCCGCGCGGTGAGAGCCGCGTCCAGAACGTGTCCACGGCGCGCCGGCAGTGCTCGTAGAGCGTGCCCCGCTCGCGCGACGGCCTGCCATCCGGGCCGAGGTAGGGGACGCGCTCGTCGAGCAGGGCGTAGTCCGCAGTCTCGCGCAGGTAGTGGAGCGTCACGAACGGCAGCCACAGGAGGTCGTCGTTGTACTTCTTCTTCGCGCCCTCCCCGGTGAGCGGGTGCCACCAGTGCCAGGTCGTGCCGTCCTGGAACTGGTGCGCGGCGTGCAGGCGGATCTGCCGCTTCGTCCGCTCCGGGTCGAGCGGCAGGAAGACCAGGCTGTCCTGTAGTTGGTCGCGGAAGCCGAACGCGCCGCCCGGCTGGAAATAGCCGGTGCGGCCCCAGAGGCGGCTGGAGAGGGTCTGGTACTTGAGCCAGACGTTGGTGAGCAGGTCGAAGGCCGGGTCCGGCGTCTTCACCTCGAGCGGGGAGAGCAGGGCGTCCCAGAAGCGCTCCATGCGCTGCCAGGCGGCCTCGACCGCGCGGGGCCGCAAATACCTGCGCGCCAGGCGCAGGGCCGCCGCGCAGTCGTCGGCCAGGCCGAGCGTGAAGACGACCTCCTTCGTCTCGCCCGGCTCGAGCGCCGCCACGACCTGGAGCGAGGCGATCGCGTCCAGCCATTTGCCGGCGGTGTTTGAGAGGTGGGGGCGCCGCAGGGCGGCCGGGTCCGCGAGCGAGCCGTACGGGCCGACGAACCGCTCCTTGTCGCTCTCGTGCGCCACCGGCTTCACGCTCGAGGCGTGGAAGGCGACGTGGGGCCACTCCACGTTCCAGGGCTGGCCGCGGCCGTGCTCGGCGATGGTGCTCAGGCGCTTGGTGGCCACGAGCGCGTGGGCCGCAGGGACGTAGACCGGCTCGATGAAGAGCTTGTGGAACTCGCGGTGGGTGTCGGGCGCCGGGCCCAGGTTCCACTCGAGGTAGGTGAAGAGGTCGAGGTGCCGCGCGCGGCGGGAGCGGTTCGTGAGTCTCACGCGCCAGAGCTCGAGCGGCTCGCCCGGCGGCACGAAGATCGTGCACTCGCTCTCGATGCCGTCGTGGAGCGCGACGAGGGTGGTGTAGCCGATGCCGTGGCGGCACTCGTAGCGGTCACGCTTCGCCTTCACCGGCTGCCAGCCGAGCGACCAGTGGCGGCCCGAGTCGCGGTCCCGGCAGTAGATCCACTTGCCCCACTCGTCGCGGACCAGGTCCTGCTCCCAGCGGGTGAGGCGGTTGAACGTGGCGTGCGTCATCCACGAATAGCCCGAGCCGGCCTGCGACACGACCGTGCCGTATTCACCCGGGCAGATGACGTTCACCCACGGCCGCGGCGTATCCGGGCGCGTGATGACGTACTCACGGCCGTCGGCGCTGAAGTGCCCGTACTTGGTCTGGAACCGCTTCGTCATCGTCCGCTCCCAGTGTCTCCGGGGAGGGTCGCAGGGGGCCGTCCGGGGCGACGGGGACGCAGCCTTGAACGTACCGAAGCCCGCGTGCCTGCGCACGCGGGCTCCGGATCCACGGAGGACAGTCCGAGTGATGCTCTGCCGCTGCCTACCGGTACAGGGTCTTCAGCTGGCCCCAGGTCGGCTGGCTGGTCGAGGTGGCCGACGGCCCCTCGTAGTAGATGTCCTTCCACTTCGCCGTCATGTCGTAGAGCGCGCCACCGTTGCCGCCCGGCAGCTGGAAGTAGCCTCCCACCGTGGTCGGCCACAGCGAGCCCCACACACCGTGCGGCGGATTCTCGCCGGCGTTCCCCTCGTCAAAGGGCAGATAGGGACTGTAGTAGGTGTTGCCCTGATAGTAGATCTTGTAGAGGATCGTGGCCGGGTCAGCCACGGTCAGGGCGTGCGGCGTGTAGATGATCTCCATCCAGATGTCCGTGCCGGGGGTGTAGGTCACGCCCCAGCCCGAGGTGAAGCTGTAGAACGGCAGCCGCCCGCCGAAGCAGGCGATCTCGCCATTGCCGCCGGCACGCACCATGAAGCGGCCGTCCACCGGGGCGCCGCCCCACCAGATGTTCCACCAGGGAGAGAGCCGCAGACCGCCCTCGGCCACCGCGCCGAAGCCGCTGATGTTGACCACGGTGGAGAACTTGTAGTGGCTGCAGTTCTCGAACAGGGCCCGGGTGATGCCGTCCTCCGAGAAGCTCCAGGTGTGCAGGTTGGCCCAGCCCACGCAGCCCTCGTCCGTGTCACGGATCGAGATAATGGCCGGGTAGTTGTTGAGGGCTGTGACGGTGGAGGCGGGGCAATCGTTGAAGGTACGGAGATCGAGCACCGCGCTGTTGGCGCTGGGGGTGTTGACGGGCGGTAGGCAATCGCGGCCGTCGGCTGCGATCGCGAGGCTGCTCGCGACCAGGCCCAGTGCTACCACTGCGGCGAACGCCAGACTGGAGTAGCTGTTCCGCTTCATGTGAGGGGGTCCTCCTTACAACGGTTGAGGGTGCGGGGTGTGCGGATCCAACATGGATGACGCCCTGCTGGCTCGCAGAAGCATGACACGCTGGCTGCCCGAAGGGAATACGCCCCGTGCATTCGCACGGAATCTCACGGAACCTGCGCCAGCGCCGCTCGTGAATCGAGGCGCCTGTTCCGTGACGGCACGCCCGGTCTTCCCTCTGGCTCAGCAGCGGTCCTGCCTGCATGTAAACGTTTACACGCGGGCCCTGCACGTGTCAACGACAAACACGATTCGTCGCCCTCGGACCTGGCCCGCGCGGACGCGGCTTCCACGGGAATGAGCACCAGGTCGATCCCCGGGGCTCCGGGGGAGGGGCGAGTCGCGGCCCCCGGATGGCCTCATAACCCGATGGGCGCCAGAGGATAATCGTCGAACCCGGCCTGAAGCGCTTGGGCTGCCGATTCGAGCGATGTAGTGTGCCGGGTCACTTGACCCGATTCGGCCCCTTGCCGGAAGGGGTCGTGAGGTGGGCCGGTCGGCCCTGCGGGGCCACCGTGGCGCCGCCTCGGGAGCGGAGGCATGAGGGAGTCCTCAGACGTGATCACCTGCGCGCGCGGCCAGTTCCTGCTGGACGGGAAGCCCTTCTTCATTTACTCGGGCGAGATCCACTACTTCCGGCTCCGGCCGCAGGAGTGGCCGCTGCACCTGCGCGCCGCGCGGGGCGCAGGACTGAACACGGTGAGCTCGTACATCCCGTGGAGCTGGCACGAGGCGGCGGAGGGGCGCTTCGATTTCGCGGGCCGGACGCATCCGCAGCGGAACCTGGCCCGCTACCTCGACCTGGTCGCCAAGCACGGGCTGCGCTTCATCGCGCGCGTGGGGCCCGTCTCGAACGCCGAGCTGGTCAACGAGGGCGTGCCGTCCTGGCTCATCCGGGAGCACCCCGAGGTCTTCGTGCGCGGGCGCGAGATCACGAACCTGCCCCACACCACGCTGCTCGCCTATCACGACCCGGTCTTCCAGGAGTACGTCGGCCGCTGGTACGACGCCGTGCTGCCCGTGGTGGCCCGCCGCGCGCATCCCCGCGGGCCCATCCTCCTGGTCCAGCTCGACAACGAGATCGGCATGGTGCACTGGCTGCAGAAGGCGGCCGACTACGGCAGCGGGACCGAGCGCATGTACCGGGAGTTCCTGCGCGAGCGCTACGGGGACGACCTCGCGCGGCTCAACGCCGCGCACGGGAGCGCCTGGGGCGCCTTCGAGGAGGTCGTGCAGCCCGCCTCGGGCGACGACCGGCAGGATCCGCGGCTCCTGCGGGACTGGATGGCGTTCTACCAGCGCTACTACGCTGCCTACTTCGGCACGCTCCACGCGCGCTACGCGGCGCACGGGCTCACGCTGCCGGTGATGGCGAACATCCCCCAGTTCTACGACTTCGACGTGCGGGGGCGCGGCGTGTTCGCGCCCATGACCTCGATGATGTTCCGCGATTTCCCCGCGCGCGTGCCGGGCGTGATGTTCGGCGGCGCCTACCAGATGCGCCGCCTCGACCACGAGAACTTCCACGACATCGCCATCACCACCGAGGTGCTGCGCATGATCGGCGGCCCCGACGTGCCGGCGATGTGCGCCGAGCTGCAGACCGGCATCATGCGCGACCGCCCGCGCCTGTACCCGCAGGACGTGGAGCTCAACCTCAAGACCTCGGCCGCCCACGGGCTGGACGCGCTGAACGCCTACATGTTCTCGGGCGGGCGCAACGAGGAGGGCATGGGCGCCTTCGGCGCCTACCACGAGTGGCAGGCCGCGGTCACGCCGGAAGGCCGCAAGCGCCCGCACTACGCGGCCCTGCGTGATTTCGGCCGCCAGGTGCGCGCGTTCGGGACGCTGCTCGCCGCCACGCGCAAGCGCGCGGACGTGGCGCTGGGCTTCTACGCCCCGTACTGGACGACCGAGTACCTCACCGGCCCCGCCATCGAGGCGTGGGAGTGGAAGAAGCAGAACCTGTTCTACGACGGCCTGGCCCGGCTGCTCCAGCTCGCACATCTCAACACCTCGTTCCTCGACCTCGAGCAGACGACGCTCGACGAGCTGAAGCGCCTGCCCGCGCTGGTGGTGTTCACGCTCGACTCCATGGACGCCGGGACCCAGCAGAAGCTCGTCGAGTACGTTCGCGCGGGCGGCAGGCTGCTGCTGAACCCCGAGCTTCCCCTGCGGGGCGGGGGCCGCGAGGCCTGCACGATTCTGGCGGACTTCCTCGGCGTGAAGGCGGGCGGTACGCTCGACGGGAACGTCCGCTACCGGGTGGACGGCCACGAGGCGCTCGCGCAGGGCGCGCTCACCTGGTTCGAGGCCCCGGGGGCGGAGGTCATCGCCGAGACCCTGGACGGCAAGCCCTGCGGACTCGACCTCCGCAGGGATGGCGGGCAGGTGCTCCTGCTCGGCTTCGGCCTGAACCACATGTTCGACTACCAGGTCGAGCTGGTGCGCGGCCTGGCGGCCCGGCTCGGGGTCCGCCCCTCGATCGAGACCGACCCCGGCCTGCAGGTCTGCCTGCGCGAGAACGGGCGCTTCGGCTTCCTCTTCGTCGCCAACTTCCACGACGAGCCGCACTCCGGCCGCATCCGCATGGTGCTCCCGGGCGAGAAGCGGGTGACCGTCTTCCCGTCGCGCGGCCGCATGGTGCTGGGGAATCGCCGCGGCTACGTCCTGCCGCTGAACCTGCCGCTGGTGGGCGGGGACGTCCTGCGCTACGCCACGGCCGAGGTGCTCGATGCGCAGGCCCGCGGCGGGCGGACCCGCCTGGTCGTGACCGGCGCGCCGGGCGCCGCGGCCGAGGTGGAACTGATCACCGCGGCGCGGCGCGCCTCGCTCGACGGGCGCCGGGTCGAGGCCCGGCGCACGGGGCGCCGGTTGCGCGTGCGCTTCACCACGACCGGGAAGCCGCAGACGCTGGTCGTGCGCTAGCCCGGACTATTCATGACCCGCTGCTGCGAACGCGATCTGACCGCGGTCTGCCGCGGTCCTGTGCCTGGCCGCTCCTCGACGGGGTGCTCGACCCCGACTGCGTCGTGGCCAGCCACAGGACCTTGCATCCCACGGTCATCTCGCATTCTCGCGACGCGGTTCATGAATAGTCCGGGCTAGCGCGCGGGCCCGGGCGCGTCCGGCCCCGCGCCCGCGCCGCTACGACGCCGCGCTGCTGTGGTCGTGGACCACGCGCCAGCCCGCGTCGGGGAACCAGCGCAGCCAGAGCGTGAACAGCCCGCGCGGCTCGCCGTCCTTCAACTTGAGGTTCCAACCGCCGAGCACCAGCGCCTGGCCCCGCGCCGGCAGCGTCACGTCGTGAAGGTCGAAGACGAGTGTGCCCATCTCGCGCCCTTCGGACTGGTAGCGCTTCCGGTAGCGGTCGAGGGTCACCTGCCAGCCGTGGGAGACGCTCCCGCCCGAGTAGAACGTGAGCGAGTCCGACTTCCAGTAGCCCTTCATGAAGCCCTCGAGGTCGCCGCGGTTCCAGGCGGCCACCTGCGCGTCGAGCAGGCGCCGCACGGCCGCCGGGTCCTGGTCCTCGGGGACGACGCAGACCGTGGGTGCGAACGCGGACGGCACCGGCGCCACCAGGGCGCGCAGGAGGGAATCGTCCGGACTGGTGGCTCCGGCCGCCTGCAGCGGCCCGGCCGGGGCCACCGCGAGGGCCAGCGCGATGAGGACGAGCGGCACGTGGGTCGGTCGGGACTTCATCGGTCTCCTCCGGGTTCGGGCACGGCCCGCGCGCGGCTCCGCGATCCGCGGCCCCCGCGGTCCGGCACGGGCGGGGCGCACCACGCGTCCATGTCTATGGCGTCATCGCTCCAAGGTAGAGGGCGTTGAAGAGCAGCCGGTACGTGCCCACCATCTGGGCGCGGTGCTGGACCCGCGGGCCGAAGAGCACGACGTGGCCGCTGCCCAGGTCCACCTCGACCACCGCGGCCCGTCCCGTCATGAGCTCCGCGCCCTGGGCCCAGCCGCTTGCGACCACCTGGTCCTCGTAGCTCGGATAGCGCGCCACCACGACGCGCCCGCTGCCGGAGCCCGGCACCGAGGTCGCGAACACCGGCCCGCCGGTGCAGAAGGCCACGCACTGCTCCGGCAGGCCGAAGCCCAGCGGGAGCGTGTTCTCCACCCGCAGGTTGACCAGCGCGCCGGGCACCGAGAACTCGGCCGGCTTCAGCTTCGCCGTCACGTCGCGCACCGGGAGGTTGAACTCCTCGATCGGGAGCGCCGACGACGCGGACAGGCACACCAGGGTGCCGCCCTGCTCCACGAACTCCTTCAGGCCGGCGACACCCTCCTTGCCGATGCCGCCGGCGTAGGGCGGGGGCAGCGGTTCCTGATAGGCCGGCCCGTCCTCGGGCTTGCGCCGGCCCTCCACGATGATGTCCTTCGGCAGGTTCGGCAGCACGATCACGTCGAAGCGCGCGCGCAGCTTCCGCGTCTTCACTGCGGCGTTGTCGAGGCTCGTGTAGCGGAAACCGTTCTGCTCGAGCACGAGCCGGGTCCAGCCCTCGTCCTCGGAGGCGACCCAGGGCTTGTAGAGCCCGAGGCGCGGGCTGCGCAGCGTCCCGAGCTGGATCGCGGGCCGGGCGGCGAGGCCGAAGAGGTCCACCTCCGGCTCGTAACCCGCGGCGTGCGCCTCGGGGAGGGCCTCCGCCGGGACCAGGAAGGTCCCGGGCGGGAACGCCAGGGTGTCCGCGGTGAACGGCTGCATCGCCCATTCCACCTTGACGCCTCTCGCCAGCAGCCGGTTCACGAACGGCACCGCCGCGCTGGACGCGGCCGGGACCGCCCAGCAGGCGCCCGCCTGGCCGTGCGCCCGCCCCATCGGCCACGGCGCGCCGTCGAGCACCGGGAGCTTCGCCTCGAACGCTCCGTCCGTGCGGGTGCAGTTCACGCCCATCATGAGGGGCAGGGTCCAGGCCGTGACGTCGTAGGGGCGGTAGATGTCCTTCGCGTCCGGGCTCTGGCGCACCTCCGGGTAGCGCTGGCGCTCCATCATCTCGAGCAGGAAGGGCCGGTAGGGCTGGGCCGCGAGGAAGACCACGCTGCCCTTCGGGAAGCGCCGCCCCTCGGAGGTCACGAAGTCCTCGGCCGCCTGTCGCGCCTCGAGCCCGTTCTCGCGCAGGATCTCGATCATGCGCTGCGCGGCCGCGGGGTCGCGCTGGTCCGGCCGGATGATGTAGGCATACGGTGGCTCGCTGCGGCCGCGCGCGGTGGCCTCGAGGCCCATTTCGTAGCCGGCGCGCAGGATCTCGGCGCGGCGGCGCGAGCAGGTCTCGAGCAGGCTGTTCGATGCGATCAGCTCGTAGTCCACGATGTCCCGCAGGCGCCACCTTCCGCCGGGCCAGGGGTTCGGGAAGTTGGCCTGGGCGCGGTAGTCGGGCAGCCCCTTGGCCCCGCCCGAGAGCTCGTTCGGGTCCACGGACACGGGCGTGGCCACGCGGCACGACGCCACCTCGGTCAGCAGGCCGATCACGTTCTTCAGGCAGGCCGTGTTCTTCGTGCCCCCCGGCCAGTAGGCGTCGAACAGGTAGGAGTGGATGACCCCGCGCTTGCGCGCCTGCTCGAGCCGCAGCGCCATGTCGGTGCCCATGAGGTCCGTGAGCCGCCATTGCAGCGGATGCACGAGCGGCGTCACCGGGTCCGCGTAGGGCGGCACGAAGATGCGCGGCGCCGTCTGACCCATCTGGTGCTCGTCCAGGTAGACCTGCGGGAACCAGGTGTGGTGGAGCACGCCGTTCAGGAGCTTCGTCTCGGCGAGATTCAGCATGAACCAGTCGCGGTTGTCGTCGTGCCCGGCGTAGGGGTGGTAGAGCCACGGCATGCGCCCGCCCTCGAACGGCGTGCCGAGGTACTTGCGGTACCAGTCCACCACCAGGTCCGTGCCATCGGGGTTCAGCGAGGGCACCAGCAGCAGGATCACGTCGTCGAGCTGCCGGCGGACGTCCGGATCCTCGCTGGTGGCGAGGTCCCAGGCCCACTCCATGGACATCTGGCTCGCGCCGATCTCGGTGGAGTGGATGCTGCACGTGACGAGGAGGATGACCTTGCCCTCGGAGATGAGCCGTTCCGCCTCCTCCGGCGGGAGCCCGCGCGGGTCCGCGAGCTGGCGGGCGAGACTGCGCCAGCGCTCCTGCCCGCGCAGGTTCGCCGGGCTCGAGATCACCGCCATCACCAGCGGCCGCCCGAGCGTCGTGCGGCCGAGGGTGTCCAGGGCGACGCGGTCCGAGGCGCGGTCCAGCGCCTCGAAGTAGCGGTTGATCTGGCCGTAGTCGGCGACCTTGCGGTCGGCGCCCACCGGGAAGCCCAGGAAGGACTCGGGCGTGATCTCGCGAGCGCCCGCCGGGGGCGCCGGGGCCGGCGACACCGGGGAGGCGGGCGAGGCCGGGGCGGATGAGAAGAACAGCGCGAGCACGAGCAGGGCCAGGCGCGATCGAGCGGGCATCGGTCATTCCTCCAGGGTCCGTAAGGGTGCGCGAGAATGTGCGCCCGGCGCCGTCGCATGGCAAACGGCATCGGGGGCTTGACTCCTGCGGGCGCGGCGGGTTCTCATCCGCGCTGGCCCTGTCCCCCGGGAGGAATCCGCGATGCCCGTCAAGCCGCAGAGTCTCGAGAACCACGTCCGCTTCGTGCCCCTGTACCACCTGTTGCTGACGCTGTTGCTGCTGGTGAACCTGGGCTTCTGGGTGCGCGTCTCGTTCCTGGGCTTCACCGGCCTGCGCCTGGCCGGGCTGTGCGTCGCGCTGGCGCTCTTCCTGCTCTTCTTCTACGCCCGCCAGTTCGCGGTCACCGTGCAGGACCGCGTCATCCGCCTCGAGATGCGGCTGCGCATGGAGCGCCTGCTGCCGGCCGACCTGGCGGGCCGCTTTGGCGAGTTCGAGCCGCAGCAGCTCGTGGCCCTGCGCTTCGCGGGCGACGGCGAGCTGCCCGACCTGGCGCGGCGGGTGCTGGCCGGAGAGCTCCGGACGAATCCCCAGATCAAGAAGCAGATCAAGGACTGGCAGGCCGACTGGCTCCGGGCCTGAGGTCCGCTCCCGCGGCCACCGACACCGTCCGGGCCGCCCGCCCGGCGTTTCCGACGAGAGGTCCGACATGAACGGCCGCCTGCCGCTCCCCGCGTCCGCCACGCTCTTCGAGCCCCTCGCGCTGCGCTCCGTGACGCTGCGGAACCGCATCGCGCTCTCGCCCATGGCCCAGTACTCCGCCGAGGACGGCATGGCGAACGACTGGCACTTCGTCCACTACGCCAGCCGTGCCGCGGGCGGCCTGGGCGCGGTCGTCGTCGAGGTGACGGCCGTCTCTCCCGAGGGGCGCATCTGCCCCGGGGAGCTGGGCCTGTGGAAGGACGAGCAGGTCGGCCAGCTCGCCCGCCTCGCCGCCCTGATCGCAACGCAGGGTGCGGTGCCGGGCATCCAGATCGGGCATGCGGGCCGCAAGGCCTGCACGGCGCGGCCGTGGGAGGGGGGCGGCGCCGTGCCGCTCGACCGCGGTGGTTGGATTCCGCTCGGCCCGGGTGAGGAGCCGTTCGGTCCCGCGTACCACGCGCCCCGGGCCCTGACGAGCGCGGAGCTCGAGGCGATGCCCGGGGTCTTCGCCGCGGCGGCGCTCCGCGCGCACCGCGCCGGCTTCCGGCTGCTCGAGCTCCACGCCGCGCACGGCTACCTCATCCACCAATTCCTCTCGCCGCTCGTGAACCGGCGCACCGACGGCCACGGCGGCCGGTTCGAGAACCGCACGCGCCTGGCGCTCGAGGTCACGCGCGCGGTGCGCGCCGCATGGCCTGCGGACCTGCCGCTGTGGGCTCGCATCTCGGCGACCGACTGGGCCGCGGGTGGCTGGGACGTGGACGAGGCCGTACGGCTCGCGGGCCTGCTGCGGGACGAGGGCGTGGACCTCGTGGACTCCTCGAGCGGCGGGGTCGTGGCGCACCAGCGGGTCCCCGGCGCGCCCGGCTTCCAGGTGCCCTTCGCCGACCGGATCCGGCGCGAGGCGGGCGTGCGCACCGGCGCGGTGGGACTCATCACCGAGCCCGCGCAGGCCGACGCCATCCTGCGCGCGGGGCAGGCGGACGTCGTGCTGCTCGGCCGCGTGATGCTGCGCGATCCCTACTGGCCGCTGCACGCCGCGCTCGCGCTGGGCGTCGAGGGGCCGTGGCCGGTGCAGTACCTGAGGGGGAACCCGGGGAGCGCGTGACCCGGGCGCGTCACGCCCCGAGGGCGTCGCAGACCCTGCGGAAGTGGTGGCCGTAGATCGCCAGCGTGACCGCCGTCTGGAACAGGGCGGGCCGGCGGAACGACGTCCACAGGAGCAGCCCCCAGTAGTGGAAGCGCTCGCGGCCGATGACTCCCAGCCGAAGGTTGGCGTAGGCGAGTGCCCAGGCGTCCCGCCAGTCGAGCGAGAGCTTCACCTTCGGCGGGTGGTACTCGCGCAGGAACGTCCGCACGCGCCGGTAGTAGGAGTCCGGCGCGTAGATGCGGCGCAGGATGCTCCGGTAGCCCTCGCGCAGCGTCTCGATGCTCATGCGCGGGACGAAGTTCGTCGTGCCGTCCACGTTGTCGCCGGTGGTCTCCCCGAGCAGCCGGCCCTCCCGCTTCATCCGCTCGTAGAGCCGGGTGGCGGGTGGCGCGTTGAGCAGGCCGACCATCGCGGTGACGATGCCGCTCCGCTGGATGAACTCCACCTGGCGCTGGAACGTGGCCGGTGTGTCGCTGTCGAAGCCGACGATGAACCCGCCCTGCACCTGCAGGCCCGCCCGCTGGATGCGCTTGACGTCGGCGACCATGTCGCGGCCGCGGTTCTGGCGCTTGTCGCACTCCATGAGGCTGGCGTCGTCGGTGGTCTCGATGCCGATGAACACGGTCTCGAATCCCGCCTCGACCATCATGCGCATCAGCCGGTCGTCGTCGGCGAGGTTGATGGAGGCCTCGGTGAAGAACGTGATGCCGCGTTTGCCCTTGCGCCAGGCGATCAGCGCGGGCAGCAGCGACTCCTTGAGGAAGCGCTTGTTGCCGATGAAATTGTCGTCCACGAAGAACACCGGGCTGCGCCAGCCGAGCCGGTAGAGGCCGTCCAGCTCGGCGATGATCTGCTCCGGCGTCTTGATGCGCGGCTGATGGCCGAACATCGCGGTGACGTTGCAGAAGTCGCAGTCGTACGGGCAGCCGCGCGAGAACTGGATGCTCATCGAGGCGTAGCGCCCGCGGTCCGCCAGCTCCCAGCGCGGCGCGGGGGTGCGACGGAGGTCGGGATGCTCGGTCGACGTGTAGACGCGCTGGGCGCACCCGCGCTCGAGGTCGCGCAGGAACGGGCCGAGCGTCACCTCGGCCTCGTTCAGCACGAAGTGGTCCACCTCGGGGAACCGCTCGTGCTCGGCGCTGAAGAGCGGCCCGCCGGCGACGACGGTCTTGCCCGCGGCGCGGCAGCGCGCGAGGAGGGCCCGGGCGGAGTCCCGCTGGGCGATCATCGCGCTCACGAAGACGATGTCCGCCCACGCCAGGTCCTTCGCCGTGAGCCGGCGCACGTTCACGTCCACGAGCCGCTTGCCCCAGGCTTCCGGCAGCATCGCGGCCACGGTCAGCAGCCCGAGCGGCGGGAGCGAGGCGCGCTTGAGGATGAACTTGAGCGCGTGTTTGAGGCTCCAGAAGGTGTCGGGAAACTCCGGGTAGAGGAGCAGGACGTTCATGACCCCCCACCCTACGCCTGCCGGCGCCGGAAGCCCAGCGGGACCGCGGCGATCGAGGGTGCGCGCGGGGTTGGCGGCGCCCGGTGTGGACCTGTTGCGGGGTCCGCTCCGGGCGCGTAGGCTGCTGGCGCAGGGTCGCATCCGTTCTTCGGGTGGGCGCGGCCTGATGTGCGCGCCGCCGCTCTTGCGAGGAGTCGCCATGCCCGATCGCTCTCCTGAGGATTCGCGCAGCGGGGATGAGCTCGTCGCGCAGCGCGCGTTCCTGCGCCAGGTCATCGACCTGAACCCCTCCTTCATCTTCGCCAAGGACCGCGCGGGTCGCTTCACGCTCGTGAACCAGGCCGTGGCGGAGAACTACGGCACCACGGTCGAAGATCTGGTCGGTAAGACCGACGCCGATTTCAACTCCAGCCCCGAGCAGGTGGAGCACTTCCGGCGCGACGACCTCGAGGTGATGGACACGCGGCGCGAGAAGGTCATCCCCGAGGAGGTCATCACCGACGCCTCCGGCCGGCAGCGCCACCTGCACACCATCAAGCGGCCGATCGTCGGTCCGGACGGGGTGGCGAACCAGGTGCTGGGCGTGGCCATCGACATCACGGCGCGCAAGCGGCTGGAGGAGCAGCTCGCGCAGGCCCAGAAGATGGAGGCCGTCGGCCGCCTGGCGGGCGGCGTGGCCCACGACTTCAACAACCTGCTCACGGTCATCCTCGGCTCGGTCGAGCTGTTGCTCGATGGGCTGGAGCCCGGGCACCCGGTGCAGCCGAATGCGGAGGAGATCCGCAAGGCCGCCGAGCGCGCCGCGATGCTGACCCGGCAACTGCTTGCCTTCAGCCGCAAGCAGATCCTCGAGCCGAGCGTGCTGGACCTCAACCGCGTCGTCCTGGACGGCACCCGCATGCTGCGCCACCTGATCAGCGAGGACATCGAGTTGGTCACCCTCGCCGAGGCTCACGGCGCGAGCGTGAAGGCCGACCCGACGCAGCTCACCCAGGTGATCCTCAACCTGGCGATCAACGCCCGCGACGCGATGCCCCACGGCGGCACCCTTGCCATCCGCACCGTCAACACCTCGTTCGACGAGGCCTACGTGGCCACGCACCCCGGCGTCGCGCCGGGGGACTACGTGACGATCGCGGTGAGCGACACCGGGCACGGGATCCCCCCCGAGGTGCTCCCGCACATCTTCGAACCGTTCTTCACCACCAAGCCCCCGGGGCTCGGCACCGGGCTCGGCCTGGCGACCTCGTACGGGATCGTCGAGCAGAGCGGCGGCCACATCACGCTGGAGAGCGAGCCCGGCCGCGGGACGACGTTCTTCGTTCATTTGCCCTGCGTGGGGGACGGGGACGGGGAGTCGGGTTCGCGGGCAGCCGGGCCGCGCGGCGGGCAGGAGACCATCCTGCTCGTGGAGGACGAGGAGATGGTCCGGGCCGTGGCCTCGAGCAGCCTGCGGGCGAAGGGATTCCGGGTGCTCGAAGCCGCGAACGGGCAGGAGGCCCTGGCCGTGGCTGAAGCCCACCGCGGCCCCATCCATCTGCTCGTCACCGACGTGGTCTTGCCGCAGATGGGAGGCGTGGAGCTGGCCGCGCGCCTGGTACGCACTCGGCCGGACACCCGGGTGCTCTACACCTCCGGGTACACCCAGGAACCGGTGGTGCTCCAGCGTGCCAGCGGGGGTGAGGGTACGTTCCTGCCCAAGCCCTACGTGGGTGAGACGCTCACGCGCCGGGTTCGGGAGCTGCTGGACGGTCCGGCCCGGTAGGGTGGATCCGCCGAATCCGCTGCGACCGCCGGGTCTCCCGGCTCATCCAAACACCCGCTGACTCCGCCGTCCGTCCGGGCCACCCCGGAGGAGACCCGTCATGTCCTTCCTGCTACCGTCCGCAAGCCGCCGTCGCGCGCGCGTCGCGTGTGCGCTGATCCCCATCCTCCTGGCCGTCGCTGCGGGCCCGTCGTGGCCGGCGGCCGCGCCTGGCAAAGGACGAAGAGCCATGAACGAGCATCGCACCGAGACCGCGACCCTCGCCGGAGGCTGCTTTTGGTGTCTCGAGGCCGTGTTCGAGCGGCTGAAGGGCGTCGAGCGCGTCGTGTCGGGATACTCCGGCGGCAGTGTGCCGGATGCCACCTACGAGCAGGTCTGTTCCGGCACGACGGGCCACGCCGAGTGCGTGCAGGTCACGTTCGACCCGGCGGTGCTCCCGTACCGCGACCTGCTCCGCATCTTCTTCGCCTTCCACGATCCGACGACGCCGAACCGCCAGGGCCCCGACGTGGGCACGCAATACCGCTCGGCCATCTTCTGGCACGATCCCGGGCAGAAGGCCACCGCCGAACAGCTGATCGCGGAGCTCGCGAAGAGCAGGGTCTTCGATGCGCCCATCGTGACCGAGGTCGCGCCCTTCACCGTCCTGCATGCGGCCGAGGGCTACCACCAGGGCTACTACGACCAGAATCGGAACCAGCCCTACTGCCGCGTGGTGATCTCCCCCAAGGTGGCGAAGCTGAGGAGGCTCTATGCGGACCGGCTGAAGGAGCCGAAGTGAGGGGACTCCGGGGCCCGGTGCCGCGCGGCTGGACTCCGCGCGCTGGCCGCGCGCTGGCCGCCGTCCTCCTGCTCGTGGCGCTCGCTGCCGGACGGGCCCGCGCCCACGACGACGCGGGCCATGCTCGCCCGGACGCCCTGGCCGGGCGCCTCCTGCCCTCGCAGCCTGCCCCGCAGCGCGCCGCCGCCGCTCCCGACCGCTACTACATCGCCAACGACGACCACACCGACTACATGTGGGCGGGGGGCGAGCTCGCCTACCGGCAGGCGTTCCTCCGCATGCTCGACTACTACATGACCCAGGCCGAGAACACCGCCGGCAATCCGGCCGACGCGCAGGGGCGCTTCAACTGCGACGGCAGCCTCTGGGTATGGGAGTACGAGCACCAGCGCACACCCG
>Ga0315276_10001533_pt1 | contig 20723 bp, 22 predicted proteins | sample YL17G05_0_MG_FD_204542 | JGI IMG/M metagenome (GOLD analysis project Ga0315276, IMG submission 204542) | Sediment microbial communities from Yellowstone Lake, YNP, Wyoming, USA - YL17G05_0 | ecosystem: Environmental > Aquatic > Freshwater > Lake > Sediment | place: USA: Wyoming | collected... | reverse complement strand
TTTGATGTTAATTCTATGGTAAAAAAGAAGAAGATGGAAAATTCTGAATGTATCTTATGTGGTAGCTGCATAGATAATTGTCCAAATAAATTAATTAAATACGGATTCAATAGAAATATTTAGTGTCCCTCAAATTTCCCCTTTTGGGATTGCGTCTCGTGGGGGCGTTTATCCTTGGGATTAAGTTAGCTACATAAACCGAATAACTATGAGCTATTTAGGTTCAATGCTCCGACGGAGAGTGTTACCAAAGGGTTAAGTGCTTAGGAGGAGAGTTAACCTAATGTTTAAATTTAAAAACTACCTTCACGTATATAAAATAGAATAAAGTGGTTAAAATGAAAACAAGAACAAAAACCTTTTTGATTTTATGGATATTGGCTATAATATCTACCATTCTAATACTTCCATATATATTTAATGTACAAGCTGAGGCTCTTAAAAAAATTTCTCTTCCCCTATTGATTTTAATCGCAATCGGTCAGGGTGCAGTGACATTCGGTATTGCTGCGTTCTTTGGATTGATTTTAGCTGAAAAAATAGGATTTAAGTTACCCCTATTAACTTCATGGATAGAACATAAGAAAATAAAATACAAAGGAATATTATTGTTATCAATAATCCTTGGATTGATAGTTGGAATAATAATATTTGTTTTAGATAAATTTGTTTTTCAACAGAGTATAACCTTAAACATGAGTGTTCCATTATGGCAAGGATTTTTGGCATGCTTTTATGGAGGCATTGCTGAGGAGATCTTAATGAGGTTATTTTTAATGTCTCTTTTTGTATTCATTATACTTAAAATTTTCAGAAGAAAAGAAAAGAATTCTCTTATTGTCTGGATTTCAATAATCCTTGTTGCAATTTTATTTGGATTAGGTCACCTTCCAATAACTTCTGCAGTTGTTAGTATTACTCCGATTGTAATACTTAGAGCAGTAGTACTAAATGGTATTGGTGGAATAGTTTTTGGATGGTTATACTGGAAAAAAGGATTGGAGTCAGCAATCATTTCTCACTTTGTTACAGATATTTTTATTCAAATTATAATTCCATTATTTTTAAGATAAAGCGTTTAATTTACTAGTTATGTTGGGGCGTTGATCCTTAGGATTAATTAATCTTCTCTTCCAGCACTCTTCTTTCCAAAAGCATTTTTCACTCAAATTCCTCAAGCTTGATTTTTCCGTTTTCATCTACAATTTTTTTGATGCTCATTTCAGCTTCTTTAAGCTCCTTGTCACAAAATTTTAATAATTCAGCTCCTTCTTTAAAATTTTCTATTCTATTTTTTAAAGGCAGATTTTCTTCTTCAAGTGAAGAGATAATTTCTTCTATTCTTTCTAATGCCTCTTCAAATGAGCTTTCTTTTGTTTCTTTCATTTTAATCTTTTAATTTTTGTTTTTTATCTTTTATTTTTGACTCTATTTCCCCATCTTTGACTATTGTAAATATAACATCTCCTTTGTTTATATTCTTTATGCTTGAAACAATTTTATCTTTTTTAATGGTAATGCTGTAGCCCCTGCTTAATACAGCATAGGGGCTTAGGGCATTTAATTTCCCATCAAATTTTTCAAGTTTCATTTTTAAAATTTCTGTTTTGTTAATAAATATCTGTTTAATCTGAATTGTTTTTTCATCTAAAAGCTGTTTGTATTCTTCTATAAGGCAAAAAGGTTTTCTAAAGATTTTATTATTTGAAATATAATATATCTGCTGTTTGTAATATTCTATTGTCTTTATAATGTGCTTGTATAGTGTATTTTTTAGGCTGGCAAGAGTGTTTAGGAGCTCTATCTCATCTGGAACAGCTAATTCAGCAGCTGCAGAAGGCGTGTGAGCTCTTTTATCTGCTACAAAATCTGCAATTGTAAAATCTGTCTCATGCCCGATACCTGTGATAATTGGAATTTTTGAGCTGAATATTGCTCTTGCAACACTCTCTTCATTAAATGCCCATAAGTCTTCAAAAGAGCCTCCGCCCCGCGCAAGAATTATAATATCAACATTAATTTGATTTAATGTTTCTATTCCTTTGGCTATTGTGTATTTCGCCTCATCTCCTTGGACAAATGAAGGAAAAATTAAAAGTTTTATATGTGGATATCTCTTTTTGGTGGTTTTAATTATGTCTTTAATTGCAGCTCCTTCTAAAGAGCTGACAACTCCTATTGTTTTAGGAAATCTTGGAATTGGTTTTTTATGTTCTTCTTTAAATAAGCCTTCTTTTTCTAGTTTTTCTTTTAGTTGTAAAAATTTTAGATAAAGCTCGCCTTTTCCTGCTAATTGCATTTCTTCAATAATTATCTGATATCTTCCTTTTTTCTTGTAAACTTCTATGCCCCCTCTAATAATCACTTTCATTCCTTCTTTTGGTGCAAACTCTAAATCTTTGTTTGCCCTCTGAAACATTGCGCAGTCTATTATAGAATTTTCGTCTTTTAAGCTGAAGTATAAATGAGCATCAGAATGCCTTAAATTTGATATTTCTCCTTTCACCCAAATATTCTGCAAATCTCTATTTGACTCTATCAAATCCTTTATGCAGGTTGTTATCTCGTCAACAGAATATATTTTAATTTCTTGGTTAAAATTTGTTTCCATTTTAAATTACCTTCTTTATTTTCGAAATTAGGCAAATAATCTCTTTTTCTTTTCTAATCTTACTCAAAAGTTCTTCTGGGATTTGTTTTTCTAATTCTACTTTAGGATAAAAAATCCTTTTCTGAACCAGCTTAAAAATTCTGATATAATCTGTTTCATATTCATCTCGGTTAATTAAATCTAGCTCATTTAATAATTGTTTTCTAAGTTTTTCCTCTTCTTCTTGCAGCTCTCTTAATTTAATTTTAAGCTCTGCATAACTCTTTAATAAATCCCCGTTAATTTCCTGTGCAGCCATATCAGAAAGAGTATATTAAAAGTTTATAAGTTTTTGCATAATTTTTTCTTTACTTTTTTATTCTCTTATAATCTCTCCGGTGATTTCTTCTTTTGAGCCTAAAACATCTTCTTCTACTCCGCTGGCTTTTTCTTCACCCGGTTCTTTTTGCATTTCTTCTTCACCTGGCCCTTTTCCAGATTTCATCATCATAGAGAAAAAAGAGTTGAATAAAGACTTTACATCGCTTTTTGCTTCTTTAGGATAAACTTCTGCAGAGTTCATTATGCCTCTGACTTTAAAATACATTTTTACTCCATTAACTACATCTTTTATTTTCTGCATTGGAGGGGATTTTTTATCCCATGGAGGGCTTTCTATTTGCGCGCCTTTCATATCTTTTTCAGAAAAATAAATCATTTCGTAAATTTTTTCAAAATCTATCACAACTTTAACATCTTCTGAAGGAACTTCTTCTGGCAGCATTGGCTTTATCTTTAAAATATCATCTTCATTTATCTCAACATACAAATTAAAAACTATCTCGTTAGTTTCAGAATCTTTAAGCTGGATAACAGCATCTAAATTCCCCCCATATTTTTCAGTTATTTTTTTAATTTTTTTCATAAAACTTTTATCTTCTTTTATTGCCTGTTTTTCTTCTGCTGTAGGTCCTTCTTCATTTTTTCTTTCTGCTTTGTCTTCTGGAGAGCCTGGAAATTCATGCTCTTTCATTGCTTTTTTCATTTCATATCCAATAAATTCTTTTGAGGGGAACACCCATGTTATCATGTAAGGAGAGATAATAGTAACTTCTCCATCATCCATCCCCGGAATTTTAACTGCTTTTATTTCTTCCCAGTATTCTAATTTACCATACTCTGTTTCATAGGTTATATTAATTAAATTATAATTCATAACCTCTTTTATATCATTTTTGTCTAAACATTTCATTCTAAATGCTATTTCTCTTTGGTTGTCAATATTTTTCCAATAAAGCTCAAAAATCCCAGAAACAGCCTGCTCCCAGTCTTCAGCTGAATTAGCAAGATAATCTTCAAAAAACCATTTTGCAAACTCCTGATTAAATCCTTTTTCAAATTCTTCTCTTTGTTTTATTAGATTTTGCAATTCAATTTTACACCAATCAGCATTTCCTCCAGAATAATATTTATTTTTTATAGGCTGTATTCTTTGAAAAGGATCACCCCATCCACCAAACCAGATAAACCCTTCTGTTTTTCCTTTAGCTGTTCTGCAGTTTCCTCCTGCTTCAAACCCCCCTGTTTGTTCTTTAAATTCTTCTTTATTTTCAAATTCTTTCCACCACTCTCCTTCACCTTTAATACATTTTTCAATACAATTATCTTCTGGTTTGCATGTGGCTTCACATTTTTTGCTTTCTTCATCTATATCACATTCCATTTTTTCACCACAAGCCTCTCTAATGCATTTTTCAATGCACGGCCTGTTGCAGTCTTTGCTGCATCTTTGTTTTTGTTCTTCTTTCCTTCTTTCATCTTCTTCTTTTCTTTCATCATCTCTATTATCTTCATATGGCTGTTCTGGCTGCATTCCTGGTTTTCCGGGCTGTTGCATCTGTTCTGTTGGCTGTTCTCCTTCTGGCCCTGAAGGAGGCTGAGTTCCTTGTTCAGGGGGTTGTTGCTGATTTTCCTGCCCTGGCTCGGGCCTGTTTGTTCCTAATTGGCCTGTATCTTCAGTAGACTGTTGTGCTTCTTGTGCTTCTTGTGTTTCATCTGCGCCCTCTTCAACTTCCGATCCAGTAATAACCGCCCCGATAGTTCTCATTTTTGATAATAAAGTTCTGGCAAATCCAAAAATAATCTTCCCTGTTGCAGGTTCTGAATTTTGTTCTGTTTCTTGTTGAGAACTTTCTTCTGTTTGTGTTGTTTCAGTTTCTGAACTTGTTTTTTCTTCTGCTTTTTCTTCAATCTCATTTGTTTCTGGTTCTTTTGTGGTTTCTGCTTCTCCAGTTTCTTCTACAACATTTTCCTTCTCTTCTTTTATCTCTTTTTCAGGTTCTTCAACTTCTATTTTTTCAGGAATTGCAACACACTGCCCATTGCTACAAACATCATTTTCTCCACCACAATCTGATAAAGTAGTGCATTGATTTCCAACTATCTCTCCAACAATAATCTCCTCTTTAACTCCCTCTGTTTTTCCATTATTTCCAGGGCAAGCAAGCCCGGTGTCTACCCATAATCCATTTGAACAAGTACTCGAGGTGATACTTTCTCCTGATTCGCAATTCATAGTTTTTTGTGTTCCATCTGTGCATTCTTGTTCAGAACATTCACTTAATTCTTTAACTTGGCATTTTCCTCCAACACACTCCCCCCGACCGCACAAAAACTTGCAATCTTCATTTGCACTGCAGGTTTGTTCTTTTATACAAGTTGGTTCTAATGAGCAGTTATTCTCATCTTTTCCTTTAAAAATAACTCTTCCAGAACATTCAATTGGTGCATATTGTTGGCATAAAGAACAATCTTCTGCACAAGTTTCAGTTGTTTCATTTCCTTCACAAATATGATTCCCGCATATAATTTCTTTTATTTCAATTATTACTTCTTTTGCTTTGCATTCTCCTGCAATACAATAAAAATCAATCTCAGTTTCTTTTGTTTCATTTCCCTCGATAAGATTATTTATTCCTTTTCCACAAATTTTTCCACCACACTGTTCATCATCACAGTCTATTTTTTCATTTTGATTATCATCAAGATTATTACTACATATTTCTTCTCCTTTTTCTCTAAACAATTCTATTAATCTTTTTTTAAATTCTATTTGGGTGAAAGAATATTCTTTTTTATCATAACCAGAAAATAAACTCAAATAAAACTGCTTTCTTTCTTCATAATTTTGTTTTCTTAATACTTTTTCTTTCTTCCTTCTTTCTTGGTCTTGTTTTATCCAAAAATAAGGGTCATTATTTTCTTTTGTTTGTTTATTAGTTTCTTGTATTACATTTCCAGTAATAAAATTTCCAGTTATTGTATTTTCAACTATGCTATTTGTGCTTGATTCTCCTTCTGTGTTTTCAACAACAATATTATTCTGATTGTTTTCTTTAGAACTCTCCTTTTCAACTACTACATTATTTTGATTATCCCTTTCAGAAACTTTATCTTCAACTACCACCCTGCCTTGAACATCACTTTTTTGTTCAATCTCTTTCCATACCTCATTTGCTTTTTGATTCCATGCCTCATTAATTGCCTGTATTTTCATTTTTATTGTATTTGTTTCTTTCCAATTTTGTTGCTCAGCAGCTTTTTTATAAGAATCTAATAAACTTATGATCTCTGATTTGTAATACTCAACATCTTTATCTTTAAATTGCTCAGGAGAAATCATTTCCCCTCCTTCCTCCATTTTTGGCATTATCCCCCTCATATTTAACCATAAATCAAGATTAATCCAATTCCACTCACAATCATCGCACATTTCTAATCTTGCAATTACTTCAAATTTTTCTCCTTCATAAAAACTAATCTCTTGAACAAGCATATTCTGAGAAGGCATTTGATTTTCACTTCCAAAAATACTTGACATTAAATCCTCACACTTGCCCTGATTTTGCCTGAAATAACTTTCAAATGTTTTTTCTGCATTCACAGTTTCTTTTGCTAAGGTTTCTGAATTTGCTTGAGAAGAATCTGAATTAAATTTTTCAGCTAAACTTTTGATGTCACTTATTTTTCCTTCAATATTCAATTGCTCTTCTGGTTTTTTGAATTCTATCCAAAAATTAAGCCTGTAAATTAAAGCTCCTTCTTTAATAGAATCTTCATTAGTTTCTTGTTTTATTTCTTTATCTTTCTTATTGCCTTCATCATCAAACTGTTTTTTTGTGAAAATTGAGGGAAAAGCATCTAAGCTAATCTGTATTTTCTTTCCATCAAATATTATTTTTTTCCATACAGGAACAGGAGAATCGAGTTTTTTATCCTGCTCCTCTCCTTCCACCCAGACCCATTTTGTCTCTTCTGTTGGATCACCTAAAATCTCTTTTATTTTCTCTTGTTTTAAAACTCCACCCATTTGTTGTTCAGTTGCACCTAAAATTTCATTTAAGTTTTGTCTTGATGCAGAGATATAAACTAAAAGTTTTACATAATCTATATTACCTATTTCATATTCTTCTGAATAATGGGTTAGTTTTTTCATTTCTTCATCAACAGAAGTAGCTAAGACCATGGGCAATAAAATTATCAATGCTAAGACTAAGCAGCTAAAATACACTCTTTTTTTCATAAATTTATTAAGGAGAGGGGAGTATAAAAATCTATTTCTTTTGCTTGCTTGCCTGCCTTTTTAGTTCTTTTGTAAATTTCTTTATACTTGATTTTTCTGCTTTCCTTTCTCCTGCTTCCACTGCAAACCTTTTTCGTTTTAGTTTGTTTTTGGGAATTTGTTCTTCCTCTTCTGCTTCTTCCTCCTCCTCTTCTGCTTCCTCTTCTTTCTTTTCTTCAACCAGGGGTTTTTTCATAATTTTTTTAATTTCCTCTATTTTTGGAGGGGGGATAGGTTTTCCTGTTCCTTTGTTTACTATACTCTCTTCTTCTGGCTTTTTTTCAATTTCGGATTCCTCTTGTAACTCTTGCAACTCCTCTTCTTCTATTTTTGGCTTTTTGAACAACAGAACTATCGAATAAACGAGCCTTATTAAAATTTCAAATAATAGTATAAAAATTAAGAAGATAAATGTCTGGGACAAAAGTAAAGGAAGATAAGTTAATTTTTCAAGCGCAGAAGCAAAATTGAGAAAATTTGGGCTTAATAAAAAAATAACTAAAACTGCAAGTGGGAAAATTTTAGCTATCTCTTTTGACAGCTCTTCTTTAAAATAAGCGGTTAACCTTATTGCAGCTATAACCGCTGCAGCTAACAAGAGTATTTGTTGGACTGATTGTTCCTTTGACAAGAGCAAAATTAAGAAAGACAAAACAAAAAACCAGAAAAATACGAGAATTGGCAAAACTATGATATACTCCAGAATAAATAACAAAGCTGAAAAAAAGTTATTTGAATATGGAGTTTTAAATTTGTTGTATTTGCTTAAATTTAGCTCTAAAAGGTTTTTGCGAGAGAGAAAAGTATAAAACTCATAAACAAACACGGCATAAATCAAAATTAGGAGAGTATACAAAACAATATTAAAAATGATTTGGTAAGTTTCTGGGAGAGAATTTAGAAATGAGGAGAAGGGGGCGACTATTATTTCTTCGACAGCTGTTTTAAAACTCGCGAATTTCTCTTCATCAACAGAAGAAGCTAAAGGCAATAGAATCATCAAAGCTAAGCCTAAACATATCAAATATCCTCTTTTTTTCATAAATTTGTTAAGAGAGGGGGGTTAATAAAATTATCTTTTTTTTGAGCTGTTAAGTTAACGTCAGGTCTAAAAGAGGAAAAGGATTTAAAGCCATTTTTATTAGTTATTTAAAGAAGATGGCATTTGACTTGAAAAAGATGTTTTCTACAGTATTTATCTTAGTTGGATTTTATTATCTTTTAGTTTCTGCTCAGATAATAAAAACTAAGATTATTTGGTTAATTAGTGCCATGCCCCCGACTTCTAAAGCCGTTTTTATTGTTGGGATTATCTTAGTTCTACTAGGATTGATAATGAACGAACAAGTGTTCAAGAGGATTAAAAATGCCGTTAAATGAGGATATTAAAGAAATAACTTCTCCAACAAACTTTTTGACTGCGTTAGTCTCGTTTGTGATCATGTTTGCCACAAGTGAAAATAAGTTAGTCGCTTGTGTATGGTTTGCTATTCTTTTAGTGTTACTCTTAGCAGGTTATTTTTTATTTAGATGGATTTTTGTTTATAGGAAAGAAAAAACAAAACGAAAACCACCCGTCAAGAGAAAATCCAAAAGATACAAAAAGAAAAGAATTCCACTTGTTTATGGGTCTGTTAATTTAAGCCGAAGATAGCTTAATCAACCCTAACCATCTATTATCTCCTAAATCTAAATCCTGTCCTGCTAACTGACAAGGAGATTTATTTATTGTGCAATGCTTTTCTATAAAATTGTGCTGTATAACTAATCCTGCCATAATAATCGGTGCAGACCACAACGCCTTTAATCCTCTAAAATCTTCTACTCCGTCTTTTATCTTCATAAAAACAGTTTCTATCTTGTAATTATGGATTTTTGTCACACTTACATTTTGTATTTTATGCTCTACTGTCAAGCCACCTATTTTATTTGAATAAAAGAGTTTCTTAAAAGCTCTTGGGTAGAAAACGCCTGCGTCAGTTTGAATAAATTTTGACTTTCCTTTATTAATAGATTTTACTAAAAACTTCTGTGCTTCTTGCGGGTTTGCAGTTATTGAATAATGTATGCCTGTTATTAATCTTGTATCCCAATCAACACAAGCCCAAAATCTATCATCTTGCCCTTCTCGGTCAATCACTGTTTCATCAGCATAAAATGAATCTCCTAGATTATAACCTAACTTTTCTGCAAAATTATGAACTTTAAGAGAATACTTGTAAACCCAATTTAAAATAGTTTGATGACTTCTTTTTATCCCGAAATGTCTACTTAATTGGTTTCTCATTTTCCTTGAAGATAGATTTGAAAAGCACATATTAATACTAAGAGTTATTGTGGTTTCTGCTGTCCTCATTCTATAAAATCCATTATCAGCAGTAAGATACCTGTGGCAGTTATTACAGAAGTACTTTTGAATTTTACCCCTGTTCTGCGTCTTTCTAAACCCCAGTTTTACGAAGTTATTAGACTTGCAATGAATACACTTTATTTCTTTGTTTTTCATAATATATTCAGGTACATGAACTATATAAACCTTTCGGTACATGAAAAGTGGTTAAATAGATTAATTGTTTAATAGTAAAGTTTATATACTAAACAATTAAACAATTAATATGGAAGAAAAAATAGCTTTAGAAGTAATATATAATCTTGGTGCTGACAAGCTTATTAAATATTCTGAAGGAGAACTTTTTGATAGAACCACTTGCGACCAAGAAAATATAGGAATTAGAATAGCGGGTTTTGGAACTAAAAATGGGGGTGTGATTCTTGTTGGACAAGGGGATTTGAAGGATGGTGGAGAAATACTTGGTGTTAATGAAGATGAATTTGAAAGAACTTTTTCTCAAGCAATTGATAATGTTAGACCTGCACCTTTGACCAAATCTAAGATTATTGAATACAAAGATAAAAAATTAGGAGTCATAGAAGTTAGAGACGTTGGAGAACTTAGACCATGCGCTTACAAAAAGAATTTCTATGAACGAAAAGGAGAATCTACCTTACCATTACAACCTGAAGAAGTAAGGCATTATCATATTGTCTATGGTGGCGTTAATATCGAAAATCTACCTACCCACGCTACTCAAGAAGATTTAGATAAAGTGGAGCTAAAAAAATATTCAGAACTATTAAATAAAAGTGAGGGGAATATATTGGAAAGTATTACTCATGGCGGCTCTTTAACAATAAGGGGAGTAATTGCGTTAGCTAAGAATCCAGTTAATTATATTGAAGGAGCATTCGTAGAAATTCAGAAATACGAGAATGTTCTTGGTAGCCCTCCAATACCAATAGGAACTTCGATAAAATTATCAAAACCTGCAGCCATGCTAATTGAAGAAGCAACGCAGATAGTTCTACAAAATTTGCCTATTGAAAGAAAATATGAAGGTGCTAAAATGATTGGATTACCCATAATTCCCGCAAGTGTTATTCGTGAGGTTATCACAAATTCTATAGCTCATAGAAACTATAGAAGTAGCGAACATGTTAGAATAAGAATATTTGCTGATTGTTTTGATGTAAGCAATCCAGCAATCATTTCTGAAAAAATGTGGCAAGACATATTATCAAGTCATTCCACATATCATCCAAATGAGGGACTTTATACTTTTCTTAATCCCAAACATCTATATGAAGGTAGAGGTGAAGGTATTTGGAAAATTAAAGGAGAACTTGAAAGTTTGCGTAAAATAGAACCCGAATTTAAGGTTATTGGGGATTTGCCTTCTTCGTTCTACGTTAAAATAAATTTAAGTTCAAAAATATCTAAAGATATAAAGATTATAAGATTATATTCTATGATGAATAAGGAAAAAATAATAACTTCTTCTAAGGTAATGAAATATTTAGGTGTTTCTAGAGTAACCGCTCTAAAAATATTAAATGAGTTAGTTGATTCTCATTTACTCGAACATGAAGGGACAACAAAAACAAGTAAGTATTTAGTTAAAAAATCTAAACTTCCTCAACAATAATCTTTCCATCTTTTAAAGAAGCTTTAAGCTCTTTCCCTAAGAGCTTACTTTCTTTTACAACATCTTTAGGCAATATCAAAATGTATCTATTATAAGTAACATCGCCTACTTTTTTATCCAGCACTTCTCGTATCTTCATAGAATAAACAGGTACATGAACTATTTAAACTTTTAGGTACATGAAAAAGTAATGAGTTATCAACGAAGAGTTATCTTCCAACCTTCCTGTAAATCACAAACTAAATGAAGAAACTGTCCAAGAAAAAGAAATATGAACCCAAGAATTGCTCCTCTCAATTCAAACAAATTAAAATATCCTGCAATTAGGGATAAGATAATTATGAGAATTAAAGAAGTTATGCCTATTCCAGAAATTGTATGCAATGATTGCCTATGCCCTCTTGGTCTTTTTAAGAGTTTAGAAATGGGAAATTCTAATCCCTTAAATAAGTATGAAATACCAAAAACCTGCTTAAAATATACGTATGAACCCATATTTTCTGAATCAGAATCTGGAAGTATAGAACCAAGTACAAATAAGAATAATGCTCCGATAAACCAAGTCAATCCAAAAAATGCTACAATTGAACTTATTATAGGAATTTGGAATGATAAAGAAACTATTATTAATATTACAAAGAATATAGCAAATCCTTCAGCTATGTGTTCATGTTCTCTGCCTTTCATAATAATAACGGGGTAAGAAGAATATATAATTGTTGCGATATATGTTTTTTAAATTTTCTACCTGACGTTTACTTTACAGCTCACTTTTTTTACTTTACACACCCGTTTTGTTCTTCAAATTCTTTTCCATATTCACAAACACATTGAGGAATACAGGATTCTGTGCATTTTTCTTTTGCAAAAAAACTGAATGTTTTAAAAATAGAGAGTTTTTGTTTGGGTATACAGCTTCCACAAGCATAAAAACATCCTTCTGTATCAGAGCATAATACCGCCCGAGTTCCGTAGTCTGGATGCGTAAACGGATTATCTATTCCCTGTTGGCTGCATGCTAAACTATAATAATCAGTATAGGTTTTTTTTAATTTTATATTAGCTAAAAAATTTAAGCCTACTACAGAGACAACTAAAATTACTATGAAAATTACCGCCCAAAGCAATATTTTGTTCATTTTAAGCTATATTTACCTGCAATTTTTTTGAAACATCAATTTTCCAGGGAATTTCAAGGCTTGCTATAAGATGCCAGTCTATTCTTGAGTTGACGCCTGATAAAATTTGCGCAGATTTAATTAATGTTCCTGCTATCCCTTCGCCAAAAGCTGGTTGTGTCAAGATATTTGCAGGAATTTTTATTTGAAATTTGTAACTTACTTCAGAAGCAGGATATTCTTTTTCTCCATCAAGAGGCTGTTTAAAACTAAAAATTATGTCACTTGAAGAAGAGCTTCTCCCCTTGGACAGGTTCATTCTAGAATCTTTTCTTATTCCAATAAGTTCTATGCTAACTGCTTTTGCCTTTACTGGTTTGTTAAGCTTTAAAATCACGCTTCCATCTATTGTTTCGCCAGGACTGAAATTAAATTTTTGTATTTGTATGTCAATTTTTCCTTTTCCGAACATTTTTATTTTTTTCCTCCTTTCATTTGATTTTTTTATTTTACATAAACTTTTTCTGCTTTAAAACTTTTATAAATTCCTTCAAGAATGTCTGTTCCTGCATATCCTGCCAATAAGCTTAAACGATAATCAAAATTAAATACTATGCCTGTAAAAATTCCAATTATTGTTGCGATTACGGCAGTTATAGCATAATATGTCCATAAAATTCTTCTCCGCAAAGAAAGAGCTTTAAGCAAAGCAATAAAGCCCTTTGTCAATCCTCCTACGCCCCCAAGCAATGCTGGAAGAATTAACTGCTGGAAAAAAGCTGAAACCATTTTTGCTTATTACCCCTTTTGTTTTTTCTGGTAATAAGAAGAAAAAAGATTATTTAAGGGTTTTGGTTATCTGCTTGTTTAAATAAGTTTGTATAGAAAAAGAAATACTAGGCTCTTATATGGGGTGAGGATTTAAGAGCCTAGTAATGCCCTATTATATTTTGTTGTTTTTGGGAAAGAATGGCAAGTTAAAAAGAGTGGTGTAAAACTTGCCTTTTCCCTACAAAGAACATAAATTTTGCCTCCTTTATTTCTTAAATTTAGTTTATTTTTGTTTATGTAAAGACGGGGGAGGCGGGCTTTATAAACCATAAGAAACAAAAATAAATACAGAAAATATAGAGGAATAATCTATATTTTTCTCTACCTAAATCTTTAAATAAATCCAAAGAGAGAGAATCTTATGGCATATGAGTGGATATTCTACAACCGGGAAATTTTTAAATTAGTTTATACTGTCCTAATCGGCCTTATTTGTTTTATTATTGTTTTAAAAACAGACAGGCTTTTTCGTTTGAGTTTCCATCAAGGGATTAGATATTTTAGAGATGCTTTCTTTTTTTATGGTTTAGCTTTTATTACACGTTATTTTCTTGGAACAGCATATTTCTTTGCCGATAGAACAGTTTTACACGCCTCTATAATAAAAATTGTTTTCGAGTTTTTTATTATTATGGCTGGATTTTTCTTGCTATACAGCCTTTTATGGAAAAAATTTGAAACTGAGAAAGGAAGTTTTAGCTCTTTGTTTAATTTAAGAATTATTCTTTTTTATGCTCTTACTTTCGTAATTGTCTTTTTGGATTATTTGTGGAATACTTACTGTTTTATGTTTGTTTCACAAATTATTTTGTTTATTTATGCCAGCATAATAAGCTATGCAAATTATAAAATAAATAAGGAAAAACAAAGTTTTCTTAAAATGTATTTTTTAGTTATAATCTTAAATCTTATTGCATGGCTGTCTAATTTAGCTATAGCAACTATTTTTAATTGGAGCCAGATTGGGGTGATTAATATTTATATTTTAAATTTAATAATCTTCTTAATGTTCTTATACAGTATAATTAATGCAACAAAAAAATCATTGGCGCGAAATTTAAAAAGATTTTAAATAAAAATAACAAGTGGCAATGGCTAAGAAAAGGGAAAGGTTAGATGTTATTAAAGATATCTTAGTGGCAATTAGAGAAAAAAGAAATATTAAGCCTACCCGCCTCTTGTATGCCTCTAATCTCTCTCCTCAAATGTTTAAAGACTATATAAATGAATTAATAAGCAAGGATTTTATTAAATTAGACATAACTGAAGAAGAAAGGAAAACATTCTCCCTAACAAAAAAAGGAAATGATTTCTTAGAGGAGTATAGAGTTATAGAAAATTTTGTTCATAGTTTCGGGTTGTGAATTGAAGACAAAAGGATTATTAAATAGAATCTTCAGAACAGTAATATTTATTAGCTGTGTTTTTAGAAATATTTAGTATCTAAAATGTGGAGCTTTCTTTAAGCTCTTTAGGAAATACCTTGGAGAAAAAAGAAAGAAACCTCGGAAAGAAAAAGGACTGGTAAAATGTGGAGTTTATATGAAACAAAAAAGGGGAAGGAGGTTTTCCTTAAACCGTTAGTTTTTTCAAATGGCAAGAGCCAGGAGGATGTTGTTCAAGAGATTTTAAAAGAAAGCAAAAAACATAAAGTTATTTTTGTTCGGGGGGTTTGTGGAAGCGGGAAGTCGAGCATAGCATTAAATCTTGCAAAAGAAATTGGAAAAGCGTCTATTGTTGTGCCTGTTAAAGCTTTACAAAAACAATACGAAGAAGACTACACAAATAAAAAATACCTCATTAAGGATGATAGAAAGTTGAAAATAGAGGTTATAACTGGAAGGGCAAATCATCAATGCCCTTATTTAGCAGAATCTGGAGAAAAAAGGGAAAAAGATGCGAAGCTTGGTGATTTTTGTACTTCTAATGAAGAAGAAGATTTGGAAAATAATGATATTTTGGATAGCTCTTGCAACAATTCACAACTGCCGTGTAGGATTTTAATTAAAGATAAAAATTCTAAAAAAATTAAGGAATATCTCAGAAAAAATCCAAAAATTAAGTTAGCTGATTTTGCAAGTATCACAAGAGTCAGAAGGCTTTCTATAGCTCCTGCATGCCCCTATTGGAGTCCGGTAGTTCCAAGCGAGTTAGACTTGGGGGTTTTAGATGATGCAAGAAAAAGAGGTTACAGAGGACTGCAAGAGAGGGAATACACAATCTACAGAAGGAAAAAAGGTTGCGGGTATTATGACCAGTTTGATTCTTATATTGATTCAGATGTTTTAATTTTCAACAGCCAGAAATATAAGTTAGAAACTTTAATGAATAGAAAGCCGGCAACTGATATTGAGATTATAGACGAGTGTGATGAATTTTTGGACAGCTTTTCAGACGAGAAAAAAATAAATTTTAATAGGCTTAATTTTGCTTTAGGAAGTTTATTTCCTGAAGATGAGCAAACAGGAAAGATTATAGATGAGCTGATAGATTTAACTAAAAAAATATTGAAAAGCGAGAGAGTTCAAGAATACTCTTTAGGCAACGAGATTCTTCCATTAAAAGAAACTGGAATTTCTGAGTTATTGAAATATTTTTTGGAGTCTGATTTTATGAATTTTGTGGAGTGTGAAGAGGAAAATTATTGCTATCATTGTGATGAGGTGGCAAGAACATTTGAAAATTTCTTAGATGAGACTTATGTTTCTTTTTGTAGAGAGGAGAGAGATTTGGCTGCAAAATTAGTAACAACCAATCTTGAAAAAAGATTTAAAGAGATGGTTGATAAAAATAAGTTTTTTGTGCTTATGTCGGGAACGCTTCACTCTTCAGAAGTTTTACAGAAAGTTTTTGGGTTGCAGGAGTTCAAGATTATTGAAGCAGAAACTCAAGTGCCCGGAAAAATAACTAAAGTCAGGACAGGTTATGAGATTAATTGCAGGTATGATAATTTCTTGAATGGAAAAGTAACTAGAAAACAGTATTTGCAGGCTTTAAGGAAATGCATAGAAAAAGCAGAAAAACCCGCTTTGGTTCATGTTAATGCTTTTAAAGACTTGCCAAGAGAGCGTGAGATAGAAGAGTATAAACTTGGAGAGATTATAAGCCAAGAGAAGCTTAAAGAGATGCAATATAAAGATAAAACTGGAAAAGCTGTGGCAAAATTCAAGAATAGAGAGATTAGTGTTTTGTATTCGACAAAATGCAACAGGGGAGTTGATTTTCCCGGAGATATTTGCGAGAGCATTATTCTAACAAGGTATCCTTATCCAGACATCAGCTCTGTTTTCTGGAAAGTTTTAAAACAGACAAAGCCAGAACATTATCATAGTTTCTATAGAGACAAATCAAAAAGAGAGTTCTTGCAGAGAATATACAGGGGGTTAAGAAGCAAAGAAGACCATATTTTCCTGCTGTCTCCAGACTCCAGAGTTTTTGATATGATCCAAGAAAAATAGATAAAATTAAAAAAAGGGGAGTTCTTAATAATCTATAAAGGGGGGGAAACTTTTATAATTATACTGGCTATAGTTTTAGTTGCCATTATGATTTTAATTATTCTTTGGAGTAGAACATGTCCATTAATTCTTAAAATATGCGAAGATGGAAGTCATCCCGGAAGAGGGATTATTAAATGTTTTAAAGATTGTCCTGAAAAAAAATATTGTGATGCTTTGGCTGCCTGCCCAGAGGATTATAGATGCTTTAAATTTCCAGATGACGAACAACCTTATTGCTATAAAGGAAATGATGAAAATGTTTGCTTTAATAAATGCCAGAGTTTTGAATGCGAGATAATAGAAACCGATCCCCTAGAGGTTATATGCACAGATCGCTTAGATAATCTAGTATGAGTTGTTGGGGTGAAAAGCCATAGATAGTTTTATTAAATAATAAAGACTTATCTTTTAATGATATATATTTTTTTATTAGGAAGAAATATTGAATTGTCTAAAATAGAGATACATTCATTTCTTAAAAAAGATGGAATTAAGATTAATAGTTCAAGTTTAAGATCTAATGGGTTATTAATAGATATCGATAAAGAGATAGATATGAAAAGCCTAATTAATAAACTTGGGGGGGCAATAGCTATTGGAAAAGTGTTGTTTCAAGGAAAATTAGAGGAAATTTTAAAAGAGATACAGGAAAATGAGATATATTTTGGAACGCAGAATAAGTTTACTTATTCTATAATTAATCTTATAGATGGCTTCTCTTTTGACAGAATATATAACCAGATAAAGAAGAAATTCAAAGAGGAGAAATTAAAAGCCAGATACCAGCTTATCAGGGGGCTCATAAAAACCCAGGAAGGAAGAATTATTTTAGGAAGCCCGTCTAAGATTTACAGGCTGGATGAAAAATATTTTGTATTTAAAGATAAAGACAATTATTTTTTTGGGGTTCTGAAAGGGATTTATGATGCGAAAGAAAGTGAAGAAAAAGACATGAAAAAACCAATCAGAAGAGAAAGTTTATCTATTTCTCCAAGGCTTGCAAAGATACTTATAAATCTTTCTCAAGTAAAAGAGGGGGAAATTTTATTAGACCCCTTTTGCGGGATAGGGGTTATACTGCAGGAAGCTCTTCTTCAGAATATTGAGGTATTTGGGGCAGATATAGATCCAATTGCAGTAAAAAATTGTAAATTAAATATCTCTTGGCTGGAAAAAAAGTATAATCTAACTTCAAAATACACCCTGATAAACACAGATTCCGCGAAATTGAAAATAGGCAGAATAGATGGAATTGCAACAGAACCTTTTTTAGGGAAATTATTAAAGAGAGTTCCTGATAAAAAAGAAGCTGAAAAAATGATTAGAGAGTTTGAAAACTTAATGAGCCTGGTGCTTAATAATCTTAAAAAGTATGTTAAAAAACAAGGAAAAATTGTATTCACATCGCCGCTTATAAAAGTCAAAGACAGCAGGCAAGGGATTAATGTCAAAAGAATAACCGATAGCACTAACTTAAAAGTTTATAGTTCAGAAGATATAGGCTTCCCTATAGAAGAGTTTAGAGGCGGGCAGATTGTGGGGAGAGAAATTTTTGTTCTTAATGTGGAATAGCATTTAATTCTTTTTTAATATTTTAATTGTCTACAAACATCTCTAAGAATCATCGCTTAAAACAGACAAAACCAGAACATTATCATAGTTTCTATATGGACAAATCAAAAAGAGAGTTCTTGCAGAGGATATACAGGGGATTAAGAAGCAAAGAAGACCATATTTTCCTGTTGTCTCCAGACTCTAGAGTTTTTGATATGATATAGAAAAGAACAAAAAATCATTGCCTTTTAGTTTGATACCACTCTCTTATTCTTCTAAAAAGACCTCTCCTTTTTTCAGTTGGATTGCCAAAAACTGAGTCTTCGGGAGAATAAATAATTCTAGGGAGCTCATAAGATTCAAGATTAGGGTCTACCTCAGGAGTAGTTAATTTGTCAAGCTCTTCTAAAAATCCGCCATCTGTGCCTGTATCATCTAAAATTCCTCCGAGAGAATCATTATCTGGAGTTTCTCCTCTTTGTTCTTCAGGAGCATAAATTTCGTCGAGAATTCCTCCGAGAGAAGTCTCGTCTAATTGTAGCGAAAGATCAAGCAAGCCAGAGCCAGAACCAAAAGAATCAAAATTGGGGTCGTCTGATCCTGAAGGTACGTCAAGAATTCTAGTTCCAAAAGAATCTTCTAGACTGGTATCTCCTTTTATTTCTTTTAATGCTTCAGCTTCTTCTTTAGATGCATTTAATTGTTTATCTTCATCTAAAGGATATTCTGGTTCAGGTACTTCTAAATCTGGTACTTCTGGTGCGAGTTCTGATTCAATTATCGAATCAAAATCTGGTGCTGCTGGTTCAGGTACTTCTAAATCTGGTATATCTAATTCAGGAAGGTCGTCTAAATCCGGCTCGCTCCCTATTAATTTTCTTTCTAGCTGGCCTGCAATAAAATAAGCACATCTTTGTGATCTTTGAGACTCTTGTCTTAGAGAAGATACATAATCAGCAGGATTTTCTATATGGATTAATCCCATTAATTTTGTTCTATCTAATTCCTTGCCATCTACATCAATTAATTTTTCTTTGCCACAAAAAAGAACATAATTTTTGCTTCCAGAAGCTGTTCTATAAAATTCCCCTTCTTTTAATTCTGTTGCAGTTTCCAAATCATTTGCATGAGTTTTAAGGTCTAAAGATGCTTCTCTATCATCATTGTATTTTACTGATAGTTTTCCTGAGTTTTCATCATAATCTAAAACAGTATAAGTCTTTTTTCTAGAGCTAGAGCCAGATATAAACTGTCTTCCTCCTGCTCCTCTATCTAAAAGTCTATCCTTCAAGGTTGCACTTTTATTTTCTTCAGGCATCTTAAATCTTATCTCCTATCAGAACTCTTTTTCTCTTGGGGGCAAAAATGATAGTGATAGATGGTTTATAAATTTAATGCTCTTTATTTCCTGGCGATAAATTTAAATTCTCACTTTTCTTTATAAAATTATGAATTTCAAACCCAACAAAAAGAAATTGAAGTGGAGTGTGTTAATTTCATTTTTTGCTACTCTTCTTTCCATGTATCTTGCTTATCCTGCTGTAATCCAAAACACGAAAATTGTTGAGGTTATTGAACTTAAAACTGCAGGCGCAGGGGCAGTTTTCTATTTAGCTTGTTTTTTTGTTATAATTTATATCTCATTGCTTGTTGTATTTTACATAGCATGGTCTCTTTTTGATGAAGAAGAAAGATAAAGCAGATTGATAATCTCGAGTTTTCTTAACTTATAACAAGCTTTTAAGCTCAGAACCGATCTTAACCACGGGGCATTCATTAGTATGCTTCTCGCAATGCAAACACATATCTTCCACAGCTTTTACAGCATGTAAAAAGTTTCAGAGGAATTGAACAATGGAGCAGGAAATGGAATGTGTTTAAAGAAAAATAATTTTATTTCACAAATCTTTTATCTTCTTTGCTGTGTATATGGATGCTTTCTTCGCTACTTAAGTAACTATACAAAAGCCCTTGCTCTGCTAGTTTTGGGAAAACGTCATTTTCAAGCCAGTGTCCTGTGTATTCTAAAATTTCTGGCTCTGTAACAAAAATAGAAACAAAAATTATTGAAGAATCTTCTATTTCTTTTATTGCTTTAGAGGTTTTAGGGTAAACCTTAACAACACTGTCTCCTTCTATTTTTAAAGGAGAGGTTATGATTTTTCGTTTGCTTCCGCCGAGAGTTAGATGTGAGCTGGAAACAAGAAGAGTTGCAACACCTTTATGCTTGAAATGATGCCTCCATAATTTTTCAATATCATTTGAATTAAAAATAATATCACCATAAATAACAAGGAAAGTGTTTTTTATTTCTCCTTTTAATAATCTTAAAGAGGCAGCTGTTCCTGGGGGGTCTTTATCTTCAATAAAGTTAATTTTAACGCCGTATCTTTTTCCGTCTCTCACGAGATTGAAAATTGCTGTTAAAATTTCCTGCTCTCCTAAAATAAAAATTTCTTTAAAGCCATTATCTTTTAATGCTTTTAATGCCATCTCGATTACTGTTGTGCCTTTAATTTTTGCTGT
>Ga0315276_10001530_pt1 | contig 20754 bp, 15 predicted proteins | sample YL17G05_0_MG_FD_204542 | JGI IMG/M metagenome (GOLD analysis project Ga0315276, IMG submission 204542) | Sediment microbial communities from Yellowstone Lake, YNP, Wyoming, USA - YL17G05_0 | ecosystem: Environmental > Aquatic > Freshwater > Lake > Sediment | place: USA: Wyoming | collected... | reverse complement strand
GAGATCGTTGAACCTGGAGCAAATATGAGGGCCGAAATTTAAGAAAAAGGGAGAAATTTACAGTGACTGTTTTACACCTTATTTTTTTTAAAAAATGGTCTAGACAAACCCGACCACCTCAATCGACACACTTGTTAAGGCCCTATACGCAGGGGGGAGGGTGAACAAAAAGAGATACACTAAGCTTGCTCTAAGTGTTGGCAGTGCAATCGAATATTTCATGAAACGCCGTAGTAAGATAGAATCAGAAGTCAGAAGGACGAAAGATGAGCCAAGATTCATGGCGAAAATTAATAAAGTCCTTTTTACATATCTTAATAAGCCGGAAAAGATTCTCAGCGATGCATACATAAGACGCATCGTCAAATGGGCCCGGTGGTTTTTGGGTGATCCGGATGTTGCGGTACGGAGCATGTATCGGGCTGACGAAATCGCGTTCATGACGCTTTTTAGTTTCAGAGATATTGTTGATGCGGTTCCTGGAAATATTGCGGGCCGGCTTGAGAATGCTGGCTATAATACCAAGGCAGATCCGGTTGGTGCGAGGCGTGAGGCGGTTGCTGCGCTCAAGGAGTTGTTGGATTGTTATGAAAAATCCCCCCACACCCCCCTTTTTCAAAGGGGGGAATTGGATGTTTCCCCCCTTTTGCAAAGGGGGGCGAGGGGGGATTTGGAATATGCCCTCAAGCAGATCAGGCGGTTGGTTGAGTGGAACAGCGATGCGTTGAGCGATGACAAAAAGTCAGGTGGAGGGGGCGAAAATAGCGGCAATGGCGCTTTCCCAGTTTCGCAAGACGATGGTGCAGCGTCATCTTCTGAGGATGGGCCCGTTAATGAAAGTGTGATGCCATATTTTAGTGCCACAAGTAATTTACGCGATGATGCACCTATCAGTGGTTTTGTACATTCAAATGAGACTTCCTTCATATCGGACTCGCAGAACCCCCATTCGACCTATGACCATGGTGCCACGTCGGAATATGGAACGAGTTTGACTCATGGGCAGGGGATCATTTATAACCCTGCGTTGCAGCCATATAACGGCGCGATGATCTACATGAATCCAGCCTTTGTAACCACTCCTACAATGTCCATGATGGTGGGGAGGTAATTAGAAACCAAGAAGCCGAGAAGCCAAGAGACCAGAAGCAAAAAGCAAGAAGCAAGAAGCAAGAAATGGGTAGGGGAGGCTTCAAGCCTCCTCATCACTAACTAGTTAATATAACTCAGTGTATTCAACGAGCTCTGCGGTGAAAGCAAATCCCCCTTACCCCCCTTAATAAGGGGGGGTATGTAATTTTATCCCGTCCTTGAAAAAAGGATCATAAAGCTCCATATTACATTAGGTCTTAAGTTTATGGCTATGCATGACTGTCATCGCGTGGAGCGAAGCGACGTGGCAATCTAAAATCCCCCATCCCCCCTTTACTAAAGGGGGGATGGGGGGATTTCTTGAGATTGCTTCGTCACTAACGTTCCTCGCAATGACAAACAGGTTAAAATAAGGAGCAAATATGCGTTTTGACAGGTTGACATTGAAGGCACAGGATGCGGTTCAAGAGGCGCAGAATATTGCCGGAAAACTCAATCAGCAGGAGATTGCTCCCGAGCATCTTCTGCTCTCGCTCATCCGGCAAGACGGAGGAGTCGTCACGGCGATTTTGAGGAAGATTGGCGCAAATGTCGATAAGATGTCGCAGGACCTTGAATCAGCCATAAAGAACCTGCCTCAGGTAACCGGCGCTGCGATGGGACAGGTTTATATCTCTTCATCACTCAAGCGTGTTTTTGATGAATCGTTCAAACATGCAGACACACTCAAGGATGAATATGTCAGCGCGGAACATCTGCTGATTGCAATTTCCGAGGCGCGCGGGGGCAAGGCCGGCGATCTACTGCGTGAGCAGGGTGTAACAAAGGCAGTTGTCCTCAAAGTTTTGCAGGACATCAGGGGACCGCATCGTGTCACGGATCAGGATCCCGAGGGAAAATATCAGGCGCTGAAAAAATACTCGCGTGATTTGACGGAGCTTGCACGAAAGGGATCGCTCGATCCGGTCATCGGGCGCGATGACGAGATCAGACGCGTGATCCATGTCCTTTCCCGGCGCACAAAGAATAATCCGGTTCTTATCGGTGATCCCGGCGTTGGGAAAACCGCAATTGTTGAGGGGCTCGCACAGCGCATTGTCAAGGGCGATGTCCCGGACACACTCAAAGACAAGAAGGTGATCTCGCTCGATCTCGCCTCTCTTGTCGCAGGGACAAAATACCGCGGCGAATTTGAGGATAGATTGAAGGCGGTATTGAAAGAGATCAGCGAGTCTGCGGGATCGGTCGTATTATTTATAGACGAACTTCATACACTGGTTGGTGCGGGCGGCGCCGAGGGGGCAATCGATGCGTCCAACATGCTCAAGCCGGCGCTGGCGCGAGGCGATCTGCGATGCATCGGCGCCACAACACTCAAGGAGTATCGCAAATACATCGAAAAGGACGCGGCCCTTGAGCGCCGGTTCCAGCAGGTCTACGTGGGCCAACCAAGTGTCGAAGATACTATTGCGATTCTGCGGGGCCTGAAGGAACGTTATGAGATCCATCATGGCGTACGCATACAGGATTCAGCAATCATAGCGGCTGCAACACTCTCACATCGTTATATTTCAGATCGTTTCTTGCCCGACAAGGCCATCGATCTCATCGATGAGGCGGCATCAAAGCTCAGAATTGAAATCGATTCCATGCCAGTGGAGATAGATGAAATCGAGAGAGAGATAATGCAGCGTCAGATAGAGCGCGAGGCACTCAAAAAAGAAAACGATAAGGCAAGCAAGGAGCGGCTCACTAAACTAGAACAGGAGATCGCCAACTTGCAGGAGCAATCGAGAGGCCTTAAGGCGCATTGGCTGAAAGAAAAGGAGGCCATCAAATCTATCCGGGAGATGAAGGAAAAGATTGAACAGGCCAAACTGTCTCAGGAAAAAGCTGAGAGGGAAGGGGATCTAAATGCGGCGGCCCAGTTGAAATATGGAACAATTCTCGAATTGCAGAAAAAGCTGGAAACGGAGCAGCAGACACTCGCAAGCGTACAAAAAGATAAAAAGATGCTGACCGAAGAGGTGTCTGCTGATGATGTCGCGGAGGTCGTTTCAAAGTGGACCGGCATCCCTGTAACAAAATTGATGGAGGGTGAGGTGGATAAGCTCCTCCACATGGAAGACAATCTGCGTCGGCGCGTAGTGGGTCAGGACGAAGCGCTGACGAAGGTTTCAAATGCGGTGAGGCGAGCGCGCGCAGGTCTGCATGATCCTAACCGTCCCATTGGCTCTTTTATTTTTATGGGGCCGACAGGTTGCGGCAAGACGGAGACTGCAAGGGCCCTTGCCGAATTTCTCTTTGATGACGAAAGGGCGATGGTGCGCATCGATATGAGCGAGTTTATGGAGAAGCACAGCGTGGCTCGTTTGATTGGCGCGCCCCCCGGTTATGTGGGATATGAAGAGGGCGGCTATCTGACCGAAGCCATACGCCGAAGACCTTACGCCGTAATCCTGTTCGATGAGATCGAAAAAGCGCATCCGGACGTATTTAATATTCTGCTTCAGATATTAGATGACGGGCGCTTGACCGACGGGCAGGGTAGGACGGTGAATTTTGCGAACAGCGTCATCATAATGACATCAAACGTCGGGAGTCAGTATTTGACAGATGTCGCGGGCGACGAGGAAAAGGTCACGGAACGCGTGCTTGCTGCTATGAAGCAGCAGTTCAGGCCGGAGTTTGTGAACCGCATCGACGATGTCGTGATCTTCCATTCGCTCAAGCAGGATGAGATACTGCAAATTGTTGATATACAGCTTAAGCGTTTGCAAAAACTTTTGGCGGAAAGAAAACTTTCGCTTACGCTCACCGAGGGAGCCAAAAAATTCCTCGCGAAACATGGCTGGGATCAGCAATACGGCGCACGCCCCTTAAAGCGCGCGATACAGAAATACGTTCAAGATCCGCTCTCCAGCGCCTTGCTAGAGGCAAAATATCCCGAAGGGTCAAAACTTGTGGGCGATGTGAAGGGCGATGAGATTGTGTTTGGGAAGGCTTAAGGATTAACCACAGATCTGTGGTGGATTTTAAGCATACACGCGATAGTCAATGTTCGGGAAGATATTGTCCTTCCATTCGCACTCGTCTAGGAAGTTCATGTCGAGTGCGTAGTTTTTGATGCCCCAGTAGAGCTTGTTGAACCTGAAGATGTGGTCTTTGGTGCGTTTGACTGCGTATTCCACCATCGTGCCGCTGTTCATTATGAATGCCCAGTCGGAAGATTGGGCAAGCAGAAGTTCCCGTGCCATCTGATTTAGGGCCCTTTTCAGGTTATCGTCCGGGTTGGGATAATTTCGCGCCATTTCGGTCATGCAAAATGACATCTCATGCAAATGCCTGTAAATCCAGTCATTCGTTCCATTGCACCACACCTCGGCGTACCCCTTGTTGCCCCAGCTCGATTCCGACGGCTCCAGCATCTGGTTTTTTGGATGGCGCATGAGATATTCCCATGGCGTGAGTAATTTAACTGTATCCTGATCACAGGCGATCTTGCGTACCACATAATTTAACCAGTCAACTCCTTCAAACCACCAATGGCCGTAAAGCTCTGCGTCATAAGGAGCCACGATGATGGGCGCCTTGCCCATCAGGCCGTAGAGATGTTCAGACTGTTTTTGCCGGTTAAAGAGGAAATTGCCGGCGTGATGCGCTGCCACTTCCTGCGCGAGCCATGGATCATACGGCTCTTTATGATCTGTTTTTCCCGTGATGCAGTGGTATTTGAAACCCGTCATCAGTCGGATGCCGTCATGATGTATGTATGGGCGCACGTAATTAAAATTGAGATCAAAACCTATGTCGCGATAGAAATCACGGTACGCAAAATCTCCCGGATAACCTTCCTTTGCGCTCCAGACCTGCTTTGAGGATTCGTAATCGCGCCCGAATGCTGCAATTCCCGTTGGCGTATAGACCGGCGCATAAACACCGTACTTGGGTCTTGAGTCGCCGTGGAGTATTCCGTGGCTGTCCACGAAGAAGAAACGTATCCCCGCATTCCACAAGATTTGATCGAGACCGGCGTAGTAGCCGCACTCGGGAAGCCAGATGCCGCGCGGCCTTCTGCCCAGATGCCGTTCATGGCAATCGCAGGCGATTTGTATCTGTGCGCGCACCGCCTCTGGTGAAATCTTCAAAAGTGGCAGGAAACCGTGTGTTGCACCGCACGTTATGATCTCAAGCTTTCCCAACTCCATGAAGTGCCTGAAACCTGCCACAAGGTTTCTTCCCCAACGCTCATCAAAGATCCATCGCGCTTTATGGAGGCGGTGGTGATACATCTGCGCAGTGCGGTGAAACGCATGATCGTGGCGCGTTCTGTGAAGTTCTTTGTCAGTGAGCTCCAGTAGTTTATATAAGTGTCTTGCGTAGCGCTCCTGCAGCAGGGGATCGGACATCATTGACATGAGCGGCGGTGTGAGCGATATCGTGAGGCGAAAATCAATGCCGTCGCGGACAAGCCCGTCAAACATATCAAGCAAAGGGATGTATGTCTCCGTCATCCCCTCGAAAAACCAGCGCTCCTCGAGAAAATCTTCGTGTTCCGGGTGCCTCACGTACGGCAAATGCGCGTGAAGAACAAATGTGAGATATCCCTTTTCCATTTTAGTAAAAAAATTCCCCTCCTTTGTAAGGAGGGATAGGGGAGGTAGATTACGCGATCTACCCCGCCTAGCCTCCCCTTACAAAGGGGAGGAATGTCAACGCGCACCTGACCACGAAGAGGGCGATGACGAGATTTCCATCGGAATCCTGAATGCGGAAATTTCCTGAAAGATCGCTTCGAGGCTCGATCCTGCGATCGACGCAAATTGTCCCTTCATGAGCAGATCGAAGAAGTACGGCCCGAGGATTTTTCGCAACAGTTCCAGATCCGCATCCGTATACTCCTCGACGTCTGTGATGACCTTCTGGCCGTCGGGGCTCACAACCATCCACTTGAGCGGTCCCGGTTGAGCCAGAAACTGGCGTGGCAGTTTGATATAATTTGAGCGCGCTATGCGATGAAAGTGGCCAAATTCATTTTTCATGCCCACATCCATGCACAAATGCTGCTCTGGATAATCAAGGCGCAGATACCAGTTTCCAAGGCGGTCAAAAACTTCGATATCCCATGAAGGGCTTGCCTCCGGATTGCCGGTGGCGGAGACGTCATAGAAGCGGAGCGTGAGCTTTGCGCGGTGACCCAGACGGGCCATCGCTTCATGAATCGATTCCTGTTTAATTTCCCAATATGTGAAGACAAAGCGCGGATCGACTGTTAGAACGACTGCACGGTCTTTATGATATTGAAATGGTATATCGTAGGAAGGTTGTGCCTCCGCATTATGCGGAACGCCGATGTCAAACTTTGATTCTTCAATCTTTCTCTCTTCTTGCGCCTGCTCAGATGACGTGACCTTGCTGATTATTTCTTCAAGAACCTTTGCCTTTTTGGGCTTAGGTGAAGCAGGCTTACTCACTACCTTTGGTTTTACAACCTTGGGCTTTGTGACTTTGGCAATCTTCTTGACCGATTCTTGGGGCGTGGCCTTTTTGGCGAGTTCTTTTTTCCTGGCACCAAAAAAACCGCGTGTTTTGGCCTTCTTGCCAGCTTTTGATGCCGTTTCCTCTTGCGGTTTTCGGATATTGAGCATCTTCGTGATTTTCTTCACCACATCTTTGAGAACAACCTTTTTTGCCATAAGGTGATATTAACTATATTACGATTTTTGAAAAATCAATAACCATTTGCCAGTCACTTAGCATAAGTTGATGTGTCGTATAATATTATTGCAAAATGCTTTGTGTTATCGAGATCTTACTTCAGACCATTGACTATTGACCATGGACTATTGACCTGTCATGGTCAATGGTCAATTGTCCATTGTCCATAGTCAGGGGTATTTATGAGAAAAGAGACTAAAATTGGTGAACTTCGTTTGCACCGCGATGGTTACGGATTTGTAACGACAGGAAAAAAAGGCGAAGAAGATGCCTTTATTCCGGCTCGCATGATTGGTGATGCCCTCCACACAGATCTGGTCGAGGTGGACATTGTCCCCGGGCGGGGTAAAAAGATGGAGGGGAGAATCAGAAAAATCCTCGAGCATCGCATGACAAAACTCGTGGGCCGGTTGGAGCACATCGGACGGCACTTTCGTGTGATTGCAGACGACCGTCGTGTCAGGCACGTAATCTTGGTCCCGGATGACAAACTCCATCACGCGCGTCACGGGCAGAACGTGGTCGTTAAGATTTTGTCTTATCCTTGCGGCGGAGAACCCATGCTGGGCGAGGTCATTGAAATATTAGGTGAGAGGGGGATGGAGGACACGGAAGAGACGGCGGTTATGATCCATCATCAATTGAGCCGAGAGTTTCCGGCGCAAGTTCTTGCAGAGGCAGAGGCCTGCGATTCTCGACTTCGCTCGAACAATAACGGGTCCCGAGTTCCGGGTCCCCCGTCACGAAGGGATTTAAGGAATATCGACTTCGTCACCATTGACGGCGAGACGGCACGCGATTTTGACGATGCGGTTGCAGTCAAACGGATGGATAGCAAAATCATCCGCCTCTGGGTTTCAATTGCCGATGTCGCGCATTTTGTGAAAGAGCGATCGGCGCTTGATCGCGAGGCCTATCGTCGTGGCACGTCAGTTTATTTTCCCGCTGATTGCCTCCCTATGTTGCCTGAGCAATTATCGAACGATCTTTGCAGTTTGAGGCCTGAGGTGGACAGGTTTACCATGACGGCACAGATGGATATCGATCCTGCGGGAAACATTGTGAGAAGCGAATTTTATCCCAGCATCATTAAGAGCCGCGAGAGGATGACGTACACCGCGATCAGGAAAATCCTCGTGGAGAAAGATGCGGTGATTCGCGAGCGGTACAGGATGCTTCTTCCGTCATTTGATCTCATGGAAGAATGCTTCAATTGTCTTCGCGCAAAGAGGTTGAGGCGAGGTTCAATCGATTTTGATCTGCCGGAACCGCAGATTAACATCGATCTAACCGGCGAGATAGAAAATATCGTCAAGGCGGAGCGGCATGTTGGACATATGATAATAGAAGAGTTCATGATCGCGGCAAATGAATCTGTTGCGGAATTTCTGACCGCCGCGAAGATCGGCTGCATATACCGCGACCATGAGCATCCCGATATGAAAAGGATTCACGAGTTTGCGATACTGATTCATAATTTGGGATATCAGATCAAAATCAGGGAGCGCGTCCCGCCTGCAACACTTGCTCGCGTGGTTCAAATGGTGGAGGGCAAACCTGAGCAACGACTCGTCAATACGAGTCTTCTTCGTTCCATGGCGCAGGCGGTCTACAGCGAGGAGAATATCGGGCACTTCGGTCTTGCGTCGAAATGTTACTGTCATTTCACATCGCCGATCAGAAGGTATCCGGATCTTGTGGTGCACCGTCTATTAAAAATTGCATTGGCTCACAAAGCGAAGTTTCCCCTCCTTTGTAAGGAGGGGAAAGGGGAGGTAGATAGTGGTGTCTACCCCACCCATCCTCCCCTTACAAAGGGGAGGAGTAATTTGCAGGAAATCGCCGAACACTGTTCCCGTCGTGAACGCATTGCAATGGAGGCGGAGCGGGAGATGGTCAAGGTGCACGTTGCACTCTTCATGAAGGCAAAGATTGGGGAGACATTCGACGGCATTATTTCACACGTTACAAAATTCGGATTCTTTGTTGAGCTTAAGGAATATTTTGTGGAGGGCCTGGTTCACCTTGAAAGTTTGCCTGAAGATCGGTATTTCTTTGATGAAAGGGGTTACACATTAAAGGGCAAGAGACGCAAGAAGGCATTCAGCATTGGAGATTCCGTTCGTATCATTGTCGATGAAGTAGATATACCCAGCAGGGAAGTCTATTTCTCATTGGCCTGATATAAGGGCGTCCGACAAGAACTTCCTGTCGGACACTCTCCCCCAAGAACTTCAATTGATTCCTTGACTTTTCTCTCAACTTTCTGTTTTTGAAACATATTTAGGTTTGGCATGATCTTTATTAATCTTGACCCCGTTAAAAATTTTAATTAGGAGTAATGCAGAAAATGTACCAATTTATCTTCAAAAACCCGATTTTTATTAATAATTAAATAAATATTTCTAACGGTGTTGACTGTGACGTCCCAACTATATATCATTATATATGGGTGATCCGGAGGTGATGTGAAAAAGGCAATCGAAGTTACTATCATGGGTCAGAAATTTCTGGTGCGGAGTGAGTCGAATGAGGATTATGTGTCAAAGGTCGCAGGGTATGTTGATGGCAAAGTAAACGAGGTTCTTTCGAATACAAAATCGGTGGCTTCGATGCAGGTGGCCCTTTTGACAGCAATGAATATAGCGGATGAATTCTTTAAATTTCGGGGAGATAAAGAGGAGAAGTTAAACAAGGTTGAGAAGAAAATTCAGGACATGATAGAGCTCATTGATTTGCAGATTTGATAGTTTTGTTCTTTGAATTTTGAGCTTTTAAAGTTTCCCCCTGCGGAGTTTGTGATTAGGTATCGAGTATTTTTGGAACCGATACTTCCATTTTTGGGGATCGTCTCTTGCCGCGGTGTGCACGCTCCTAAGAAGCAAAGGAGAAGCCTAATGCGGCAACATGATGCCCACCTGTTGGGAACAGGTTCAAAAATGGTGATACCACACGGCCCTGCGGGGGGATTTGTTTTTGGTGTCCGACACTGGCTGTCGGACACCAAAAACATCCTGAGCGAAGCGAAGGAGCCCGTGAAGACAACGGGATTCTTCGCCTCCCGCCCGCCGTGCTTCGCAAGGCGAGGCGGGCGGGTCGGCTCAGAATGACATCCGCGTTTGTAAGGATTACTTGATTTCTTTTTAACTATTCGTTATAGGATTTTCTAGCTCTTTTTGATGGTGTGAAAAGTAAGAGGAAGACAGAGGGAGCCATTTCCCTCTTGAAGGGGTTTTTGAAGGCTTTAAAGCTTATTTTGTTTTATCCAGAAAATGACGATTAGCAAAAGGACATATTATAATAAGGCCGTAAAGTCATAGTAGCGGCTTATCCTTTATTGTCCAGCCCTTCTTACTTTCCTTTCCACTTTTCACACTAATTTTGAGCTTTTGAGCTTTGAGCTTTGAACATTGAACTATATTGGGAGCCCATTATGGAATCCAAACTTCAACTTTATAACCGAATGATGGCGACCCGCCGTGAATTGAAAAAGGAATTTGTAGAAGAGGCGAGCCTTGCCATTCAGAAGCGCATCCTTTTGCTGGAGGAGTTTCGAACGGCGCTGCGCGTCGGCCTCTATGCGCCATTTGATAACGAAGTTAAGACCGATCTGCTCTTTGCGGAGGCCAATAAGCATCGAAAGGAATTGTATTATCCTGCAGTGGACGAAAAGCATGGCAGATTGATGTTTTTCAGGGTCACCGATCTAAATGATTTGAAACCGGGGTATGCGGGTATTTGGGAACCAAGCGGCATGATTCGCAAACTCCGCGACGTGAACACGCTTGAAACGATTATCGTCCCGGGTGTGGCATTTGATCTTCATGGGGGAAGACTTGGATTTGGCAAGGGATTTTATGACAGGTGTCTTCTGGAGTTCAGGGGGAAGCGCATCGCCTTTGCTTACGACTTCCAGATTGTTTCGGAGCTCCCCACCGCTGTTCGGGGACAAAAGGTCGACTGGATTGTGACTGAATCGCGCGTGATTCATCCCGTTAGAAAATTTTGATGAAGCTTTATGGTGGCACCAAGCTTGGTTATTGTAAAAATCCCGTTTTATTCACTTAGGGTTTTATAAATTTTCTAACGGGATTCACTGCCTGCGGAATGCTTGAGAGGAGGTTTCTTGTGGAATTCAAATTATGGCAAGTTCTCATCATAATTATAGGTGCATTGGGGATAGGGCTCGGTGTCGGTTTTTTGGTGCGCCGTCAGATCGGCAAGAAACTGCTCTTCGACGCGGAGACGAAGGCGGCCTCCATCGTAAAAGATGCAGAGCAGCAGGCAAGGGCCCTAAAAAAGGAAGCCGAACTGGAGGCCAAGGATAGCCAGCTCAAGGCGAGAACCGAGCTTGAACAGGAGGTCAACGCCAAGCACAAGGAGCTACAGGCCTCTGAGAAAAGGCTTCAATCCAAGGAAGACAGTCTTGAAAAGCGCATTGAACTGGCAGCTGCAAAGGAAGACGATCTAAGAAAACAAGAGCAAAGCATCAAAGACCGAAAAACGCACATCGAGGGTCTGGAAAAGCGGCACATGGAACTGGTCGCCGAGGCGCGCAAGGCCTTGGAAAAGATTGCCGGCATTTCCACAGAGGAAGCCAAGCGTCAGCTGCGCGAATCGCTGATGGAAGAGGCAAAACAGGAAGCCTCCAAGACAATAAAAGAAATCGAGGATAGGGCGAAGGAAGAGGCCAAGAAGAAGGCGCAGTATATAATCAGCACAGCCATTGAGAGGATGTCCTCCGAATACGCCGCCGAGCGCTCCATCTCCGTCGTCCAGCTTCCAAGCGACGAGATGAAGGGGCGCATCATCGGCAGGGAGGGCCGCAACATCCGTGCACTCGAGGCCGCAACCGGTATCGATATTGTCATTGATGATACGCCTGAGGCGGTCGTCTTGTCGGGATTCAATCCTGTGCGGCGTGAGATCGCACGTGTAGCCATCCAGAATCTCATTGCCGACGGGCGCATACATCCGGCGCGCATTGAAGAGACCGTTGCCAAGGTGACCAAAGAAATTGATATTGCCATCAAGGAAACCGGTGAGCAGACATGCCTTGATCTGAACATACACAATGTCCATCCGGAACTTGTGAAACTCCTGGGTTCTCTTAAGTACCGATACAGTTTTGCTCAAAACGTGCTGCAGCATTCAATTGAGGTTGCCTACATTGCGGGGGCGATGGCCTCCGAGCTCGGGATTGACGAGAAGAAGGCGCGCCGCGCGGGGCTCCTTCATGACGTTGGCAAGGCGGTCTCTCACGAAGTGGAAGGGTCGCATGCACTGATCGGCATGGAGTATGCGAAAAAATACCGTGAGGATACCGAAATCGTGCATGCCATCGGCGCGCATCATGAAGACGTGGCGCAGGAGACATCTCTGGATTTCATAATAGATGCGGCAGATGCCATCTCCGGATCGCGTCCTGGGGCAAGGCGCGAAGTCCTTGAAACATATGTGAGGCGCGTTGAGGATCTGGAGCGGATAGCGACATCGTTCCCGGGCATTGAAAAGGCCTATGCCATTCAGGCCGGCCGCGAGGTACGCGTGATGGTGATCACAGAACAGGTAAGCGACGCGCAGTCGACGATGCTTTCAAAGGACATCGCCAAGAAGATCGAGCAGGAGATGACCTATCCGGGGCAGATCAAAATCACAGTGATCCGTGAAACGCGCGCGACGGAATTTGCGAAATGACGCCGGAGGATCACAATTCCCTCTCCCCTTGTGGGAGAGGGTTAGGGTGAGGGGTGCAGAGGTCACCCTCACCCCGCCTCTCCCATCAAGGGAGAGGAGAAGTGGAAAAGATTTATGGCTTCGTCATTTTTCTAGTTCATTTGCCATCAAGAAATTAAGATGTGAAATCAAGCTATGAACATCCTTTGTATCGGCGACATATTTGGACACCCGGGCCGCGATGCGGTTGCGGCGCTACTTCCCGACATCATCAAAGAACATGAAATCGATTTCGTAATTGCCAACGGAGAGAACGCTGCGGGCGGTCGGGGAATCACGCCGAAGGTCGCCGAAGAGCTTTTCAAAAATCCAATAGATGTCATAACCGCGGGCAACCATATCTGGGAACACGATGCGCTCCATCCCTATTTTGATACACATCCTATACTACGCCCAATAAACGTAATCGAAAAACTACCGGGGCGCGGCTGGCTGACCAGAGAAGCTAAGGGGATGATGATTGCGGTTGTCTGTCTACAGGGCCAGATATTCATGGAGGAGAAGGGGCCCAAGGTCAGCAATCCATTTCATCTGATGGAATCTCTTTTGCCGACACTCAGGGAAAAGTCCGATCTCATCATTGTAGATTTTCACGCGGAGGCGACATCCGAGAAGCGCGCCATGTCATGGTTTCTTGACGGCAAGGTGACGGCCGTTTTGGGAACACACACACACGTGCAGACGGCCGACGAACACATCATGCCGGCCGGAACTGCCTACATTTCTGATCTCGGAATGACTGGGCCGCATGCCTCAGTGATCGGCCTCGAAGCGGAGACGGCCATCCATCGATTTTACACCGGCGACAAAAAACACTTCAAGGTTGCAAAAGAAGGCGTGCGCCTTGAGGGAGTGGTGATTGAGGTCTATGAGGTAACCCGCAAACCAAAATCCATCAATCGCCTGCAAATCCCGTATCCCTCCTAGTTTCCCTCTCCCCTTGGGGGAGAGGGTGGGGGTGAGGGGGATCGAACCTCATTATCCTTCGAGCGAGCCCGCCATACTTCTTGGCGGGCGAGTCGAGAAGCGAAACGTCAGTGACGAAGAAATCCCATTTTTAGTTAAAATAGCAAGACGAACGCAATAATCTTTTTATCTCGTCCGTCTTGTTTTTTTGATTAAGAGACAAACTTCTGGATGTGTTTTATATACTCATCAAAGTCAGTGAGCTTATTTGTAATTATCTCATAAAGAAGTTTGAGATCCGTTTCCCAGTAAATATGCACTAACCTGTTTCTGAAGCGCGCCATCTTCATCATCTCTGTTGCAAACGGCGCCGGCAGAACACTGCCTTTTTCCAGCAGAGCAAAAGTATCCTGATAATTTTGTGGAATGCCGAGTCGTAAGCGGGCAACAATGTGATTTCCCAAGCTTATGCTTGCTTCTATTGCAAGTTGCAGGAGGTGCATTACTGCATATTGTCTCTCCGTGTTTTTGAGGAAATCGGTTTTTGAAATGACAGATAGTCTTTTCAAATCCTCTGCAAAAGTTCTTATCTCCTGAATCCTTCTTTGCACTACATCTTTTTCAATAGCCATTATGCCGCCTCATGGAAAAATTTTGAAAGCACCGATTCGTAATCCAGATAATTTTGGACGGTATCTTCTTCGAATTTGGCGCGCACATCGTCTGACCTTGCATAAATAAGTTTGCCGGTATTGATAACTTTATAGCGAACTGTCGCGGGTGCGGTGTTGAGTCTTATGAGATCAATTCTTAACGCACTTGGAAAAATTCCCCGCAAAAAAGACTCCAATTCAACTTCAAAATCAAATGGGCTGACCGAACCGTCGTCAAGATATGCAATGTCCACATCGCTTAAAGGCGTCTCATATCCGGAAACGGTGGAACCGAATTGATAGACCAACAGAAGCGGCTTTAGATTTTTCAGCGAGTCAAAGCGGTGCGATTTCTCTGATTTCTTAGTCGTGCTCTTGTTTGCTATCCACGTATTTAGCGCATCTTCAGAGAAGAGCCAATTTTTGCCGAATTTCATTGCCGGCATCTCGCCCATCCTTACCTTCCTGTATATAGTAATGGGATTGACACCAAACCATGCGGCCACCTCTCGCACTGATAATAATTTCTTTCTATTAGCATTCACATCTATACTATAATATACTATTTTATACTTTACAATACATATTTATGTTTTAAGGTTAGCGCAAGTTGGGTTAGCGCCTTACGAATTTTCATAGGACTTTACCCCCAGTCGGAACACTCCGCCTAAACAGCAAGACGGACGAGGATAACACGTTGATATAATAACCTTTTTATCTCGTCCGTTTTGTTTTTTCTTCGTGCTGCTTACCGCGACTACTTCCGCCCCGACTTTCGCCGCCACGATATCGGCTTTCGTTGTGTTGCGCCGCCCTCCAAGAAGTGATGTAGACTTTTATACTTTTTTCTTTTACCCTCACACCAAATGTTTCGGAATTTGGTGTGAGGGTTTACTTTTGCCCTTGCACGAATAAAGTAACATGCAAGGCCAAATTGTTTATGGGAAATCCCCCATCCCCCCTTTGCCAAAGGGGGGGTAAGGGGGGATTTAAAGGGAAAATAAATGGATATTCAGCACGAACTCGAAATCATCAAGCGCGGGATTGCCGAGCTCATTACCGAAGATGAGTTAAAGGACAAACTCAAACGCAAAAAATCCCTGCGCATCAAACTGGGCTTGGATCCCACCGCACCCGATCTCCATCTTGGCCACACCGTCGTCATGCAGAAATTGAGACAATTTCAGGATCTGGGGCATCATGTATTTTTCGTTATCGGCGATTACACCGCGCGTGTTGGAGACCCGTCGGGACAATCTGTAACACGTCCAGCCCTCTCTGAAGAGATAATTGAGAAAAATGCAAAGACATATACGGATCAGGCATTCAAGATCCTCGACCGCGCGAAAACCACAGTGGCCTTCAATTCCCATTGGCTAGCAAAGATGTCGATCGCCGATTTCATTAAACTGGGTTCAAAATATACAGTGGCAAGGATGATGGAGCGGGACGATTTTAAAAAAAGATTGGATGAAGGTTCGGATGTGAGCATCCTGGAATTCTACTACCCCCTGATGCAGGCTTATGACTCCGTTGTCCTAAAGGCAGACGTTGAAATAGGAGGAACGGATCAAAAGTTCAATCTCTTGGTGGGCAGGACAATTCAGAAGAGGTATGATCAGGAACAACAGATTGTGCTTACGATGCCGCTTCTTGTCGGCACCGACGGCGTCATGAAGATGAGCAAGAGTTACGGCAACTACATCGGCATCTCGGAGCCGCCGAATGACATTTTCGGAAAAGTGATGTCGATCTCAGATGATCTCATGTGGACATATTATGAGTTGTTGAGCCAGAAGGGCATGGAAGAAATCAAGACACTCAAACATGATGTTAAAGCAGGACACGCGCATCCCAAGGCGGTGAAAGAAGCTCTTGCATTTGAACTTGTCTCGCGCTTCCATTCGAAGGCAGATGCGGAGAAGGCAAAGGCGCATTTTGATCACGTCTTCGCAAAACGAAAATTGCCGGATCAGATTGAAGAGAAAACAATAGATACAAATCTGTCTGACATCTCACTTGTACAGGCGCTAGCGCTTGCCGAATTTGCACCAAGCAAATCTGAAATTAAGAGGGTAATTCAGCAAGGCGGCCTTGAACTCGACGGAGAAAAAATCACTGATATCGATGCGAAGATCTCGACAACAACCGAGCATGATGTTAAATTCGGCAAACGAAAATTTGCACGCATTCGATTTCGTAATATAAGCTAATCGCGTATCGCCAATCGCTGATCGTTTTGCGATTAGCCGTTAGCGATCGGCAATAAGCAATCTCTTGATGACCTTGGGATTGTTTCGTTGTTCCTCGACTTTGATCGGGACTTCTCGCAATGACTTAACAGATGTTCATTGCCGCTCACTCATAACTGATCACTAAAAAAGGAGAAATATATGGCAGATGAAAAGAAATGTTGTTGCGGTCATTGTATCTGTCTGTGGTTTTCAGGCCTTTTTGCGATGCCGGCGATTGCACACATCGTGCGCGTGATTCTCGGCTGGCCCATGACAATTGCAGAACACGCATTCACCATTAAGGAGAGCATCGTCATTGCGGTTGTTGCCGGCATTTTTTCAATTGTATTTGGAATAATGGGGTGCGCCATTGCCAGAAAGATGGAAGGCGGGGTCTGCTGCTAGGCAAAAAGAAGACATAGTTTTTAAAATGATATCTAACTGGATATCTAACTGGTTGATATTATTAGGCATGTTTCTCTAAAATAATGTGTTGACATGAGGTGCGTCTTTCTGTAGAAACTCGACACTTTTGCGTGGGACGCTACAAGTCGGCGCCTTCTAATGGCGCCGGTTTTGTGGTAAAATCAAGACAAGAGGAAAAGTGATCCCATTCATCCATGGGATGAATGGGAATGGTATTTTTTATGTCGGCTCTTTGAAAACTAAATAGCGGATATACAGCCGCGATCGAAATCAAGTGGGCTCGTCGGAATACAATTCCGATGTGAAAGTAGTAATCAATAGTAATAAATCGTGGAGACACGATTCTAAATTTAATTGGAGAGTTTGATTCTGGCTCAGAACGAACGCTGGCGGCGTGCCTAACACATGCAAGTCGAACGGGAGTGTCGGGGCAACTCGACTAGTACCGTGGCGAACGGGTGAGTAGTACGTAGGTAACCTGCCTTCCGCTGTGGAACAACTTCGGGAAACCGAGGCTAATTCCGCATACGTCCCGTCATCGTATTGGTGGCGGGGGAAAGGTGGCCACTTCATGAAAGCTATCGGCGGAAGATGGGCCTGCGCACCATTAGCTAGTTGGTAGGGTAATGGCCTACCAAGGCAACGATGGTTAGCTGATCTGAGAGGACGATCAGCCACACTGGCACTGAAACACGGGCCAGACTCCTACGGGAGGCAGCAGTGGGGAATATTGCGCAATGGGCGAAAGCCTGACGCAGCAACGCCGCGTGAGTGATGAAGGCCTTCGGGTCGTAAAGCTCTGTCGGCAGGGACGAAACTTAAATGGGAACAATACCCCATTTTTTTGACGGTACCTGCAAAGGAAGCACCGGCTAACTCCGTGCCAGCAGCCGCGGTAATACGGAGGGTGCAAGCGTTGTTCGGAATTACTGGGCGTAAAGGGCGTGTAGGCGGATTGAGTAGTCGGGTGTGAAATCCCTCGGCTTAACCGAGGAAGTGCGCCCGAAACCATCAATCTGGAGGTCCGGAGGGGATCGGGGAATTCCCAGTGTAGAGGTGAAATTCGTAGATATTGGGAGGAACACCGGTGACGAAGGTGCTGATCTGGACGGATTCTGACGCTGATACGCGAAAGCGTGGGGAGCAAACAGGATTAGATACCCTGGTAGTCCACGCCGTAAACGATGGGTACTAGGTGTCGGGGGTTTTGACCCCCTCGGTGCCGCCGCAAACGCATTAAGTACCCCGCCTGGGAAGTACGGCCGCAAGGTTGAAACTCAAAGGAATTGACGGGGGCCCGCACAAGCGGTGGAGTATGTGGTTCAATTCGACGCAACGCGAAAAACCTTACCTGGGCTTGACATCTGGGGAAGTCCCTAGAAATAGGGATGTGCCCGCAAGGGAACCCCAAGACAGGTGCTGCATGGCTGTCGTCAGCTCGTGTCGTGAGATGTTGGGTTAAGTCCCGCAACGAGCGCAACCCCTGTCCTTAGTTGCTACCATTTAGTTGAGCACTCTAAGGAGACTGCCGGTGAGAAACCGGAGGAAGGTGGGGATGACGTCAAGTCCTCATGGCCTTTATGCCCAGGGCTACACACGTACTACAATGGCCGGTACAGAGGGATGCCAAACCGCGAGGTGGAGCAAATCTCAAAAAACCGGTCTAAGTTCAGATTGATCTCTGCAACTCGAGATCATGAAGGCGGAATCGCTAGTAATCGCTGATCAGCATGCAGCGGTGAATACGTTCCCGGGCCTTGTACACACCGCCCGTCACACCACGAAAGTTGTTTATACCAGAAGTGCGTGACCCAACCGCAAGGAGGGAGCGCCCCAAGGTATGAGCGATGATTGGGGTGAAGTCGTAACAAGGTAGCCGTAGGGGAACCTGCGGCTGGATCACCTCCTTTCTAAGGTGTAAAAAGATGTCGAAAGACGTCGATCCCGGTCAAGACTTGTATTTCGATCGATGGCATCCGCTATTTAGTTTTGAGAGAGCCGAATTGTTCTTTGAATTTAAACTGGAGGGGGCTCTAGTTTTTTATCTGAGCAAAATATTCGGGCTCGCCCCCAATATCAAGGCGTGTAACGAGGCCCGCCCCGTTACAAATTTTATCGAGCTTCTTAACAGCAGTCGAAGCTCGATCGGCGAGAAAATCTAAAGTATTGAATTAGATCACTCAAAAATTTGTAACGGGGCTCGTAGCTCAGTTGGCTAGAGCACGCGCCTGATAAGCGCGAGGTCAGTGGTTCAATTCCACTCGGGCCCACAAATCTCGCCTACGGCGAGATCGTATCACGTGCACGTATCACGATCACGTGAACGTGGGACATGATCGTGAAACGATCGCGCGTGAGCGCGATTTGGGGCTGTAGCTCAGTTGGGAGAGCACCTGGTTTGCAACCAGGGGGTCGTCAGTTCGAATCTGATCAGCTCCACCCAAAATTGGCGCAGCCAATTTCGACTCTATTTTCTAATGCGATTTTCCAATGCGCCAATTTGGAAAATGGCATTGGAAAATAGAAATTAGAAGAAGAAATAAATGTTCTTTGAAAATTGAATAGAAAGACAAAGTAATAAAGCGATTCAATTTCGAATGAGGTCTCTTAAAATTTGGTCAAGCTACTAAGGGCACGTGGTGGATGCCTTGGTGTTCGGAGGCGATGAAGGACGCGCCTAGCTGCGATAAGCCTCGGGGAGCTGCTAAGGAAGCTTTGATCCGGGGATTTCCGAATGGGGCAACCCGCATCGGGTAATGCCGATGCATCCTGCGCAAAATTAATATGCGCAGGAAGCGAACGCAGGGAACTGAAACATCTAAGTACCTGCAGGAAGAGAAATCAATTGAGATTCCCTAAGTAGCGGCGAGCGAAAGGGGAACAGCCTAAACCGTGAAGACTTCGGTCTTCGCGGGGTTGCGGGACCGCAATATGGGATTGTCCAACGATAGGAGAAAGGTCTGGAAAGGCCTGCCAGAGAGCGTGATAGCCGCGTAGCCGAAATCGAAGGGCACTCTAGCGGTATCCCAAGTACCACGGGACACGAGAAACCCTGTGGGAAACCGGGTAGACCATTATCCAAGGCTAAATACTACCGAACAACCGATAGTGAACCAGTACCACGAGGGAAAGGTGAAAAGCACCCCTGACGGGGAGTGAAAAGTACCTGAAACCGCGTGCCTACAAGCAGTCAGAGCACTATGCCGCGCAAGCGGAACGTGTGATGACGTGCCTTTTGCATAATGAGTCAGCGAGTTACTGTCGTCGGCAAGGTTAAGGACAAAAGTCCGGAGCCGTAGCGAAAGCGAGTCCTAAATGGGCGTTTAGTCGCCGGCAGTAGACCCGAAACCAGTGTGATCTACCCTTGGTCAGGATGAAGCGTGGGTAATACCACGTGGAGGTCCGAACTGGTGGACGTTGAAAAGTCCTCGGATGAACTGAGGGTAGGGGTGAAAGGCTAATCAAACCTGGAGATAGCTGGTTCTCCCCGAAATATATTGAGGTATAGCCTCATGTGAATGCTTCCGGAGGTAGAGCACTGAATGGACTAGGGGTCCTACAAGATTACCAAACCCAATCAAACTCCGAATACCGGAAAGCAATGCATGGGAGGCAGACTATGGGTGCTAAGGTCCATGGTCAAAAGGGAAAGAGCCCAGATCGCCAGCTAAGGCCCCCAAATGATAGCTAAGTGTGAAAGGAAGTGGAAGCGCACAGACAACCAGGAGGTTGGCTTAGAAGCAGCCATCCTTTAAAGAAAGCGTAACAGCTCACTGGTCAAGTGAGTCCGCGCCGAAAATGTAACGGGGCTCAAGCTATCTGCCGAAGCTGCGGGTTCGTTGTCCATCACTTATTGCTCGATTATAATGTGGGGTCTGGCAGCGAAATTTAACATTTTTCTAAAAGCAAAACCGGGGTCAGGTCTTTTAAGAAGCAAAACCAAGACCTGACCCCATGAAAAATGTTAAATTTCGGTGCCTGACCCCGGT
>Ga0315276_10001529_pt1 | contig 20758 bp, 18 predicted proteins | sample YL17G05_0_MG_FD_204542 | JGI IMG/M metagenome (GOLD analysis project Ga0315276, IMG submission 204542) | Sediment microbial communities from Yellowstone Lake, YNP, Wyoming, USA - YL17G05_0 | ecosystem: Environmental > Aquatic > Freshwater > Lake > Sediment | place: USA: Wyoming | collected... | reverse complement strand
GGGCTATTCGCAGGGTGACGCGCGGCTGGCCGAGCAGGCCGCCAAATACCCGATCAGCATGCCGCCGGTGAATGACGAGGCCACGCGCCGCGCGCTGGCCAAGTGGCTGCTGGCGCAGTAGGGCCGCTGGCGCAGTAGGGGCGAGACTTGTCTCGCCCTCTTCGATGGCGCGGACGGCTCTGCCCGCGATTCCTCTCCCCTGGTGGCGCGGACGTCTCTGTCCGCGATTCAATGCTGGCGGACACGGCGGTCCGCCCCACTGAAGATGCGGGCGGTGATTGAGATTTGCAGCTGCCAGTCTTGCCGGACTCCGGACTTCGGACTTTCTTGCCGCCTACTTCTTATGGCGGCGCTTCTCGTAGAGCACCATGTCGACGTGCGTGCCGGAAAAGTCGAACTGCCGGCGCAGCGTGTTCTCCAGGTAGCGCATGTACGCGCCGCGCATCAGCAGCTTCTCGTTGACCTCCACCAGAAACGCCGGCGGGCAGTTGCCGATCTGGCGGAAGTCGTTGAAGCGCATTTCGCGGTTCTTCACCACCGGCGGCGGCGAGAGCGCGATGGCCTCGCGCCAGATGTCGCGCAGCACGACGTTGTCCACGCGGCGGTGGAAGTTCTCGCGCGCGCGGCCGGCCGCCGCCAACAGCTCGGGCAGGCCGCTGCCCGCCGTCGCGCTGGTGAACACCACCTCCGCCCAGCTCAGCTCGTCCAGCTCGCGGCGCACGAAATCCAGGTACGCCGCGCGCGCCGGCTGGTCCAGCTTGAGTTGCGGCGTGCCCTCGCCGCGCTCCACGGGCAGCAGGTCGGCCTTGTTGACGACAATCACCACGGCGCGCTTGAGCTCGGCGATTTTGCTGGCCACGCGCTTGTCCTGCTCATTCACGCCGGCCAGCGCATCCAGCGTCAGCAGTGCCACCTCGCCGCCCGCCAGGCCCTTCTCGGCGCGGATCAGTGAGTAATAGTCCACCGATTCCTTGATGCGCGAGATACGCTTGAGGCCCGCCGTGTCCAGCACCTCGTAGCGCTGGCCAGCGTAGTCGAACTCGGCGAACAGCGGGTCGCGCGTCGTGCCCGGCAGTTCCGAGACCAGCGCGCGGTAGTGCCCGAGCAGCGCGTTGGTCAGGCTGCTCTTGCCGACGTTCTGGCGGCCGGCGAACACCAGTCTAAGCGGGCTGCCGCGCCAGCTCTCGTCGGAGACAAAGCGCGGCGCGCCGGCCTGGGCGAAGGCGAAGGGGTAGTCCGCGTCGCTCCACGCCTCGTCATCCGCCTGCCGTCCGCTGTCCGCCAGCCGCTGCGCCGCCGTCCGCCGCCCCTCTTTGGCCAGTAGCGGCGGCGTCACGCCGCCGTCTTCGGTGGCACGGGCGTCTTCGGTGGCACGGGCGCCATCGCCCGTGTCCTCATCATTCTCTGCCGCCTCAATGTCCGCCTCATCCCCATAGCGCTGCCTGGCATACGCCGGCGTGGCCTGCGGGAAGTCCGTCCAGTCCAGCCGCTGGATCACCAGGTCGAGCAGGTCGCCCGAGGCGCGCCCCGACAGCGCCGAGATGAACACGACGTCGGGATACCCCAGGCCGTAGAACTCGTAGGCGTCGGGCTCGTGCTTGGGGCTGTCCACCTTGTTCACCGCGACGATCACCGGCGCGGTCTGCTTGCGCAGCTCCTTGACCACCGCCTCATCGCTCAGCGTGATGCCCGTGCGCGCGTCGGTGATGAACAGCACGAGCTGCGCCTCGGCCATGGCGACCCGCGCGTTCTCGGCCACCGGCTGCCACAGCGGGTCCTCGCTTTCCGGGCCGATGCCGCCGCAGTCGATCACCGTGAACTCGTAGCCGTCCCACTCGCACAGGCCGTAGAGCCGGTCGCGCGTCACGCCGGACAGCTCGTCGACGATGGCACTACGCCCGCCGCGCCGGCCACTGCGCCCGATCAGGCGGTTGAACAGCGTGGACTTGCCCACGTTGGGGCGCCCGATCAGCGCGACCTTCGGCCTGGCGATGTCTGTAGTCATAGCGCGGGGATTATAGGGCAGCGCGGCGCGCTACGCGCTGGGGTGCTAGAATCGCTGCATGGCCAGTAGCGCTATCAGCACCTACCTAGCCAAACTCCAGCATGAGTTCGCCAGCGGGAAGGCAGGCGAGCACAGCTACCGCCCAGCTCTCAAAGAGCTGATTGAGATGCTAGGCAATCCCGCTACCGCGAAGCAACCTGAACTACAGGCAATCAACGAACCGGCGCATATCGAATGTGGTGCGCCAGACTATGTCGTACAGCGCAAGGAACTGCCGCTGGGATACGTGGAGGCAAAGGACATTGGCGTCAGCCTGGATGAGTTTGAAAAGTCCAACCAGTTCCGGCGCTACAACAACGCGCTCACTAACCTGATCACTACTGACTATTTGGAGTTCCGCCATTTTGTCGAAGGGACATTGCGGGCAAGCGTGCGGCTGGGCAGCGTTGTCAAAGGCAAGATCAAGCCTGATCCGGCGCAGTATTCCCAGGCTATTGCGCTCTTCACCGGCTTCTTTGCTCAGCAGCCGCAAAGAATTGAAAAGGCATCGCTGCTCGTCAAGCGCATGGCGGAAATCGCCCACCTGCTGCGCGAGGCGATCGAGAAGGCGCTGGCCAGCGATATCTCTAATAAGACTGAGTCTCGATTCACCGAGCAGTACGAGAGCTTCCGGCGCGTGCTGATCGCCGATTTGAGCCACGCCAAGTTTGCCGACATGTACGCCCAGACGCTGGCCTACGGCACGTTTGCGGCCCGGCTGGAGCAGCCCACGGGCGAGTTCGACCGCCAGAAAGCGGTGTTTAATGTCCCTAAATCGAATCCACTGCTGTGCGAGGTGTTCGACGATTTCGCCGGAGCCAAGGCAGACAGCCGCATCATCTGGCTGCTCGACGATCTGCTGCTGCTGTTACAGCACGCTGATCTGGAGAAGATCCTCGATGAGTGGGACTATCTGAAGCAAGGCGAGGACTGGGTTTACCACTTCTACCAGCACTTCCTGGCAGCCTATGATCCGGACACGCGCCAGAAGCTGGGTGTGTATTACACGCCGCAACCGGTGATCCGCTACATTGTCAGCGCCATCGACAGCGTGCTCAAGAAGCACTTCGGCCTACCTCAGGGATTGGCGGACAAAGGCCAGGCGGCAGGCGGGCATCGCGTGCAGATTCTTGATCCGGCCTGCGGATCGGGCAGCTTCATCTTTGGCGTCGTCGACCATATCCGCCAGCAGTTCGATGTCCAGCAGCGCGCCGGGCAGTGGCCGGGCTACGTCCATGACCACCTGCTACCGCGCCTGTTCGGCTTTGAAATCCAGATGGCGCCATACACTGTGGCGCATATCAAGCTCGGACGCCAGCTCGCGGACAGCGGCTTCCACTTCGGCGGGCACGAGCGCGTGAACATCTATCTGACGAACACGCTGGAAGATCCCGAGCACGGACAGCAGGACATGTTCATCCGCAACGAGATGGTGCGCGAGGCCGAGGCGGCGCGGCGCGTCAAGCGCGAGCGGCCGATCCTTGTTGTGCTCGGCAATCCGCCGTACTCCGGCCACAGCGAGAACCCCAGCGAGATGCTGGTGAACGGCAACGGCGGCAAGGGCAAGAAGGTGAAAACCTTCATCGGCAACCTGATACAGGACTACTTCTACGTGGACGGCCAGCCGCTGGGCGAGCGCAACCCGAAGTGGCTGCAGGACGACTATGTCAAGTTCCTGCGCTGGGCGCAGTGGCGGATTGATCGCACCGGCCAGGGCGTGCTGGCGATGATCACCAACCATGGCTACCTGGACAATCCGACGTTCCGCGGCATGCGCCAAAGGCTGATGCAGAGCTTCGATCTGATCTACGTCCTCGACCTGCACGGCAACGACCGCAAGAAGGAGCGCGTGCCGGAGGACGTGCAGCAGGCGCAGGGCATCGGCCCAGGGGATAAGAACGTCTTCGACATCCAGCAGGGCGTCACCATCTGCGTCATGGTGAAATTGCCCGTCGCGCTTAAGGAATCTGCCCGAGTTTTTCACGCTGATCTCTGGGGACTACGCCCGCACAAGTACGCTTGGCTCAATCAGGCCGCCGACAGCGGCGACTCGCTCAAGGCTACAGCATGGCAGGAGCTTGACCCGCGCGCCCCGGCCTACCTCTTCGTCCCGCAGGATGACGAGTTGCGGGAGGAGTACGAGGCGGGATGGAGTATTACAAGGCTCGTAAAGCAGCATAGTGTTGGCTTAGCCACTGGCCATGATAAGGAAGTGATTGCGTTCAAGAGAAGCGATGCTTTAGGCTTAGCACAGGATCTTAATGTCGATTCTTCGCGAGTGAAAGAAATCTTGTACAGGCCATTCGATCTACGATTCATTGTGTACGACAAGAGCTGTGTAACGCGGCCACGTGAGCAGCTGCTAAATCACCTATTGGTTGGGGAAAATGCCGCTATTATTACATCGCGCCTTACTAAAGGAGAGATGTTTAATCATGTGCAGGCTTCCTCTTGGCTTGCAGAAGTCATCTGTATGTCCCCCAAGACTTCCAATAACGGATTTGTTTTCCCGTACTACCTTTACCCCATCTCGTCCGCTGACCCCCGCACAGATGCCCCGGGCGGGCGGCGGCCTAACCTGTCGCCGGAGTTCATCGCCGCCTGCGAGAAGGCATGGAAGCTGAAATTCGTTTCCAACGGCGTAGGCGACCTGAAGGCTACGTTCGGCCCGGAGGACGTGTTCCACTACATGTACGCCGTGTTCCACTCGCCGGAGTATCGGCGGCGCTACGCCGAGTTCCTCAAGCGCGACTTCCCGCGCCTGCCCATCCTGACGGTAGGGCGGGCCTCCGTGCCCGCCACAGCTAAGACGGCGGCCAGGGACGGCCGCCCTACCGGTATGAAGCTCCTGCGCGAGCTGTGCGCGCTGGGGGCGAAGCTGACGCAGATCCACCTGATGAACCCCAGCGCCGTGGACACTGCGAAGTTCAAGCTGCCGGGCTATCCCGTGAGCCCGACTCCCGCCGCGCCTCCCGCCAAGGGCGCGCTGCTGGCTAGCGGGCAAACGGACATGAACTTGCATAGCGGGGGCGGCGGGGACATCGTCGAGAAGGTGGAGTACAAGCCACCAACGGACAAGCTTGCCGGCCGCGTGTGGATCAACAAGTTCCAGTACTTTGAGGGTGTGACGCCGGAGGTCTGGGACTTCCGCGTCGGCGGCTACCAGCCTTGCGAGAAGTGGCTCAAGGACCGCAAGGGCCGCAAGCTGAGCGATGACGACAAGGATCATTACCGGCTGATCGTGGCGATCCTCGCCCAGACCCGCGCGCTGATGCAGGAAATAGACGCGGCAATCACCAAGTCGGGCGGCTGGCCGCTGAAGTAACCCGCTCGCCGTGCTGCCGTACCCCCCCCCGTTCACTCCCTCCTGGTACAGAGCTCCCGCTTCCTTGCTTCTTGCTTTCCTGCTCTCCTGCTTTCCCGCTGCCCGCTGACGGCTGACCGCTGACGGCTGACAGCTGACAGCTTACCCCTTTAACCCTTGAACCTTGAATCCTCCTCCCAACACCACCGCCCGCCGCCCATCCCCCTCATCCCCTCTATCCCTCTTCATCCCCATGCGCCGCGCCCGCTGCCCGTTGACGGCTGCCCGCTGACGGCTGACCCCTTTAACCCTTAAACCTTGAACCATCTTCCCCCCATCCCACCCCTTCGTTCGTCTTGCATTCTGATTGGAATAATGTACAGGGTAATAATGATCCGTGGCATCTCCCGTGGCGACTAGTGTTTCACGGCAGCGCATTCGTGAAACGCACGTCGCGCGCACCACTGCCGCAAGTGCCTGTGGCAGCTCGCGCTGGGCAGGTTAGCAGGCAACGCACCGCGTGCTGCGCGGGGGCTGGTGATGCCCTCGGCGGCGGTGGCAAACGGCGCTGGGCAGGCTGGTGGGAAGCAAGAACGCCGGGGGCAGACGCGAATCTGCCTGTCCCCGGCGCCCATGTTGACAATGCTGGCGCCGGCGGAATAGCGCCAGCTGACGCGGTTACTTCTTCGCGGGCCCGCCGCCCTCCGTCTCGCCACAGCAGTTATCGTGCGCGAACTCGATGCGGCAGCCCTCGTCGCCCTCGCCGCAGTGCACCTTCACCTTGACGGTGAACTCACGGTCACCCGTGAAATTATGGGGGTCGCAGCACTTGCCCATGGCGGGCAGCTGCACGACGCAACACTTGCTCATTTGCTACTCCTTGGTGTGAGATGGTGTCGAAGCGAGCAGGCCCTCCGGCAGCGGCGCGTCGCCCGCCAGGGCCGCGAACAGCGCGCTGATCTCCCGCAACGTCTCGCGGTCGATACAGCACATCACGCATTTGCCGCGCTTATGGCAGCTCATTACCGCCGCACGGTGCAGCTCCTTGATGTGGTGCGAAAGCGTCGAGGCGACGATCTTAAGCCCGCCGCCCAGCTCGCCCACGCTGCGCACGCCTGGCTCGGCCGGCGCCGCCTGTGCCTCCCCGCCGCCCTGGCACTGCGCCCCGGGTATGCAGTCCGGCGCGGCGGGATGGCAGCAACTGGCCAGGTGCACCATGATGCGCAGGCGATGAGCATTGCCTAGCGCCCGGAACACCTCGGCCAGCCGTTCGTAATCCGCAGCTCGATACTTCGACATATTTCGAAGTATAGCAGTGATTTGCGGATTGTCAAAGGGGGGCACGAGCGAGTCGGGAGTCAGTAAAGGGGACGCTGATGAAAAAGGGATCGGCGAAGCGGCACGGCGGATGTAACGCGGACCAGGCAAGCGGCGCGGCGTATTCAAAGGGGATCAGGCAGGCAGCATGGAGAGCAGCTGCCGCGCTGCGCAAAGCCGGGCTAGAACGGAACTGGGTGGCATGACCATGGCTACAGTGCAATAAAAGCGACAATCTGGCTGTACTAAGTCGTATTGAGCTACTGACGTTCTGGAGGTGCGGATGATCCGCCTACACAATCTAGCGGCATCGCTGTTGCTGCTATCGCTACTTGCGCTTGCCGCGTGCGCCTCCGGTGCAGGCAGCCGCGTCACGTCCCCTGGCAGCACTGGTGGTAATGCCGCGTCGCCCACGAGCGGCCGTAGCTCGTCGCCTGTGAGCGGCCTGGCGGCGCTGCTGCCCTCGCCTGCCGAGTTGGCGCAGGCCGTGGCGTCAAGCGCGCCGCGGGGCGTCAGCAGCTGTGAAAGCGTGGCGCATTCCGGTGCGGCCTTCGAAGTGTCGCTGCCGCTGCAGCACGTCGGGCCGGGCATCGGCACAGCAACCTTCACGCCAGCCACGGTGGCAGGCGACGAGTTCAGCACCATGGCTTTCGCGGTCTACCGCATCGACGCCGTAGGCTACAGCGGCACGCCGGAGCTGCATACCTACTGGGACACCTTTCCAGGCAGCGGCAACGTCTGGATCGGCGCGGCCAACTTCATGTCGAACCGCTGGGACTGGTACGAGCTGGCCTCGCTGGCGCTGCTGAACTTCGGCGCGCTGGCCAATCACCATAATGCGCTCGGCTCGTACTTTATGGCGGTCGCCGTACTCGGCAGCGGGACGTACAACCTGAAGCTGCTGCGCCTGGGGCCGCCCGACGTCTGCGGCGACGTGGTGATCTCGTTGCAGGCGAGCATCGCGCCGACGACAAAGTCGTTCGACATCTCCGGGCTGTACGTCACCGGCACGACCATCACGGGCTGCGACTGGGACTTCAACAATGACGGCACGGTGGACGACTTCGGCCTGGGCGTGCATACGCACTCCTACCCCGTTCCCGGCGACTTCCCGCTGCGCCTCACGGTGCACACGGACCTGGGCGACGCGATCACCAAGACTGTGCCGCTCACGGTGCTGACGGGCGTGTGGGACGTAAAGACAGTCGCCTTTGTGTCAAGCAGCCTGTTTCATTACTACAGCCCGCAGATCGCGCTGGTGGACGGCAAACCGATGCTGGCCTACATCGCGCAGTACGACGGCGACCCGCCGGACTTCCCAGCCTACCAGACTCTCGAACTGAGCGCCGCCGACGACCGGCTGGCGCACTCCTGGCATTATGTGATCCAGCCGTATCCGCTGGGCGTGAACCCGCGGGTCTACAGCCTGATCGACGCCGGCGGCCTGCCAATCGTGCTGGCCGCGAACAACAGCGGCGGGCTGTTCGACAACCCGGAGCTGCTGCACCCGACCGACCAGACGCTGCTGAACTGGGGGACGATCGTTTACGCTGACAGCCTGTCGGGCACGGATCGCGAAGCCGCGATGGCCATCGTGGATGGCAATATCGCTATCGCCTTCCGTAACAATTCCAACCACATCATGTACGTCTACGCCAATGGCCTCGACCTGAGCATGCTTTCGCCCACGCTCGATACCACCTGGGACTGCAACGGCGCGCTCTCGCTGGCCGACGTGAACGGCTTTCCGGCCATCGCCACGACGCGCTTCAGCGGCGTTCAGCAGGTGGTCTACCTGTTCAGCACGTCGCACACCGGCGACCTGGGCACCTGGAGCGGCTACTTCTCCGAGACCACCCACACCGACTCGCCGGCGCTGGCCTGGGCCGGCGGCATGCCGCTAATTGCCGCGGATGGCTTCAACGACATGCTGATCGCGGCGGGCGACGCGCCGGATGGCACGGGCGGAGTCTGGCGCAGCATCACGCCGGGCTGGGGCAACGGCATCGGCGACTGGTGCAGCATCGCCGGGCCCTGCCTGGACGGCGTGGCGGGCGTGGCGTCGATGAACCAGCAGTACAACCAGCTCGCCTTCGCTTTAGTGCACGACGACGGGGTGAATCTCACCGCCGCATTGTCCACCGTCGACGCCCCCGCCGGCGTGGACGTGGGGCGGCACTGCGAGCTGATCTGCGTCGACGGCGTGCCGATGATCGCCTACGAGGACACGACGAACCAGGCCGTCAAGGTCGCCGTGATGCGGTAGCGGGGGGGGGGCAGGCGCCCGACAGGGCGGTAGCCGCGAAGCCGTTTCGCGGCGGTGAGCGGGCGCTCAGACAACTAGCTGTCCGCGTAATGCTTGAAGTAGAAGCGGATGGCCGAGGAGACGTCCGCCACGGCCTCATCGTAGGTGTCACCCTCGCCGACAATCACGGCGGGCAAGCCCAGCGGAAAGGCGACGTAACCGTCAGCGTGCTTCTCCACGACGACTGTGAACTGTTTGGTCATTCCACCTAAATGATACCCGAGATACAGGCGGCGCACTGGATTCGCCGCTACCGGGAGACGGGCGAAGCTTGGCTTCGCCCCTAATTAGACGGCGGCACGGCGGCCGCCGCTACCCCTCTAGCTGGCAACTGGCTACTGACTGCCGGTATGCTCCTTGGCCGGCTTGAGGCCCAGCTCGGCCCACTGGGCGGGGTCGATCTCGGCAGGCGCGCCGGTGAGCGGGTCCTGCGCCGTGGCCGTCTTGGGGAAGGCGATCACCTCGCGGATGTTCTCCACGTTAAGCAGGCTCATGATCAGCCGGTCGATGCCGAAGCCCACGCCGCGGTGCGGCGGCGCGCCGTAGCGGTAGGCGGCGAGGAACCAGCCGAAGCGAGCCTCAATCTGCTCGTCGGAGAGGCCCACCTTGCGCAGCACCTGCATCTGCAGCGCCGGGTCGAAGATGCGCAGGCTGCCCGAGCTCATCTCCACGCCGTTGAGCACCAGGTCGTAGTTGTCGGCGCGGATCGTCAGCAGCACCTCCGGGTCGTCGCTGTCGAGCTTGGGGATGTCGCTGGCCAGCGGCGAGGTGAAGGCGTGGTGCGCGGGCGTGACCGCGCCGGTGGCCTCGTCCTGCTCGTAGAGCGGGAAGTCCACGATCCAGGCGAATTGCCATTGGCTCGACACGCCGACCGGCACGGAGTCCGGTCCCACCGGTGGCGCAAGCGTCCCGGCTTGTGATCCATACAGCCCAAAGGTCTGCGCGAGCTTCAGGCGCAGCTGGCCAAGCGCCAGCAGGTTGCGGCGCTCGGCGCCCAGCACGATGAACCAGGTGCCGGCCTTGGAGGGTGGCCGTCCCTGGCCGCCATTCGCCTCACCCGCAGGGACGCGGGCGCTCCAAGCAGCTTCCACAAACGGCTGGGGGTCGGTGATGTACTTGGCCAGGCTGCCCTTCACCTCGGGGCCACCCAGTTCCAGCGACATCAGCCCGCTGGCGCCCTGCTTCTTGGCTTCCAGCGCCCACTCGTCGAGCAGCTTGCGGCTTAAGCTCGCGCCGGGGATGAACACGCCGTGCAGCTGCTGCCCCTGGGCGATGCCGTCGTGGATGAAGTCGGCGGGCACGTGGGCGAACAGCGGCGTCAGCTCCGTGATCTCGCAGCCGAAGCGCAGGTCGGGCTTGTCGCTGCCGTAGCGCCGCATGGCCTCGTCGTAGTTCAGGCGCGGGAACGGCACGGGCAGCTCCTCGCCCAGGCAGGCGCGCCAGACGGCCTGCATGCAGCCCTCGAGCACGCCGAACAGGTCGTCGCGGCTGGCGAAGCTCATCTCCAGGTCGAGCTGCGTATGCTCGGGCTGGCGGTTGCCGCGCAGGTCCTCGTCGCGCAGGCATTTGGCGATCTGGTAGTAGCGGTCGATGCCGCCGACCATCAGGATCTGCTTGAACAGCTGCGGGCTCTGCGGCAGGGCGTAGAAGGTGCCGTGGTGCACGCGGCTGGGCACGACGTAGTCGCGCGCGCCTTCGGGCGTGCTGCGGGCGAGCAGCGGCGTCTCGATCTCCAGGAAGTCGCGGCCGTTGAGGTAATCGCGGATCGCCGTCACTGCCTGGTGGCGCACGGTCAGCGCGCGCACCATGCTGCGGCGGCGCAGGTCGATGTAGCGGAACTTCAGGCGCATCTCCTCGCTGGCCTTGACCTCCTCCTCGACGAGGAACGGCGGCGGCTCGGCGGCGTTGAGTACGGCCGCCTGCATGACGACGAACTCGCGGTCGCCGCCCTCGTAGCCGCGCAGCTCCTTGGCCGGGCGCGCGCGCGTATAGCCGGTGAAGGCGACGACGTACTCGCCGCGCAGGCCCTCGGCTACGCTGTGCGCCGCCTCCGACAGCTCGGGGTCGAACACGCACTGCAGCGTGGCCCAGCGGTCGCGCAGCGTGATGAAGATCAGCTGCCCCAGGTCGCGGCGGAAGTGCACCCAGCCCATCAGCGTGGCCGGCGTGCCGTCCAGTGCGGTGGCGCCGAGCGGCGCGGCGATGATCTCGGCGATCGTGTGCGTGCGTGAAAGCTCTGCCATAGCGCGGGCATTGTAGCGCGGGTAGGTGATCGCGCGAAAGCAGCGCAACACAGCGACATGCTGCGGACGCACGTCAATCCTTGTTGCGCGCGGGTACTGGTACTCGGACGATGAGACAGTATCTCAAATATGTAGCGCCGGTGCTAATGCTGGCGCTGGTCGCTGGAGGGCTGATGGCGCTTAAGGATGTGAGCCTGCTGGGGATGCGGCCTGCCCAGGGCAGCGAGCCGGCCGCGCGCGCCGTGCCGCCGATCGACGCCGCGCAGCCCACCGCCTTCGAGACGGCGACGTTCGCCTTCGGCTGATTCTGGGGCGCGGACTCCCAGTTCGGGAGCATCCCCGGCGTGACCCGCACGCGCGTCGGCTATACCGGCGGCACTAAGGCCGACCCGACGTACTACAGCCTGGGCGACCACACGGAGAGCCTGCAGGTGGACTACGACCCGCAGCGCATCAGCTACAGCCAGCTGCTGGACATCTTCTGGGCCAGCCATGATCCGGCGGAGCAGCCCTACAGCACGCAGTACAAGGCGGTGGTGTTCTACGCCAATGCCGAGCAGGAGCGCCTTGCTCGCGCCAGCGCTCAGGCCGTGGCCAAGCGCACCGGCCAGCCGGTGTATACCGAGATCCTGCCGCTCAAGACGTTCTACCGCGCCGAGGACTATCACCAGAAGTACTATCTGCGCAACACGCCGCAGCTCATGCGCGAGGCGGCGGCGTTCTATGGCGGCGACGAGCGGGGATTCACCGACTCCACGCTGGCGGCGCGGCTCAACGGCTACGCCGGCCGCTTCGGCAGCGCCGCGCTGCTGCGCGCCGAGCTGCAGAGCTACGACCTGAGCGACAGCGGCCGCGACTACGTCGCTGGCCTAGCCCTCAAGCTGCACGACAGTCCTGCCGTAGCCGCCTCCTGCGGATTGCCTACAGGTTGACCCGGAACGCGGCATCCGTAGGGCGCGATGTGAATCGCGCCGCCTCTTTTCCATACGCCTCGTCCAAGACGGCACGCTTTACAGCGCGCCCTACGAAGCAGGTTCGCCCACCAGCGCTTTGAAGTCCGCGCGGTCGCGCAGCGCGGTGAGGTCCTTGTCCTCGGCGGCGGACTTGCGCAGCAGCTCCTCGCCTTCCACCGCGTACTTGAGCTCGGCCATCGCCGCGTCCAGCTCGCCGCTGAGCGCCAGCGCGCAGGCCAGGTTGTAGTGGTGCGAAGCCTCCGCGGGCTGCAGCTTGACCAGCTCGGAGAAAATCGCCTTGGCCTCCGCGTGCCTGCCCGCGTACAGCAGGTTATAGCCCTCGTTGGTCAGGGCGAAGGGCCGCGCCAGGTTCAGCAGCCGCGCCAGTTCCTCGAAGGGGTTGACCGCGTCGTCGACGCGCAGGTCGTACTTCACGTCGGTGTAGCCGCCGTATCCCGCACCCGCCTGACAGACCTTCATGGCGGCGCTTTGCATCCCGCGGCTGTCACCGCCCGCCGCTTCGCCGGCCACCAGCGCGCTCAGCAGCCGCCCGGCGAAGTCGTCCACGGTCAGCGCAGTGTATTCATTAGATGTCAGGTTGACGGACAACGGAGCCCGCCCGGTGGCTTCACCCAACGCAAGCATCGCAGTACCGGAATTCAGTGTGTAGTTGAACAGCGCATGCGGCTCCAGCGCCGCAGCCATCGCTTCCACTACCTCGGGGCCGGTGAGGATGTTGCCCTGCACACTGTAGACGATACCGTCCGCGGTCTTGCCAGTGCGCCCGCCCGCCCAGGCCATACACTCCCCGCCGGTCATCGTCGCTGCCCAGCCGCCGCTGCCGCCATCGGCGTCCATCACGCTGACCATGCCGAGCTGGCGGCGCGTGCCGTCCGGATCGCGGCGCGTCAGCACGTCGAGCGCCTCGCCCGGGGTCAGGCCACGCTCCATCAGGTCCAGGCCGAGCGGGCCGTAGGTCGGGTTGCCGTAGGCCTGGCTGGCCACCGCGCCTACGCCCGCCCGCGCCCAGGGCACGACGCTGCCGACGCAGAAGAACTTGCTTTGCACCGCCACGCCCACCTCGCCCGTCACCGGGTTGTAGGCCGCGACGGAGAAGGTGGCGATGTTCGGCGGCTCCTGCGCCGCGCGCGCGGGCGCCGGTGCCAGGATTGCCAACACGAGAGACGAAGCGATGCAACTGAGAACGAGCATCGAAAGTGACGTGCGGCGCGACATGGCGATGCCTCCTCGGGGATATACGTAGCGATTTCGCGGATGTACGTTGCGATTATAGTAGGGGCCGAGCACTGTCTCGGCCCGTCTTTGTAGGGGCGACCGGCAGGTCACCCGCTAACTGCGCCGCGGCTAAGGAATCGGCGCGGTTTCTGTGATGTCAGGCCTCGGGTGAGCCCAGAACGCAATACTGAGACCATATCCTGAATAGGCTTGGCTGATACCGGGGATCGAGGGAATGTCGTAATAGTGAATCATTACCTGCCGCGAGTGATCAGTGGAAATCCAACCCTTCTGTTGGCCCTGACTCAACCATAGCTGGTAGCCCAGTGGCTTCAGGCACTCACTGATATGAGCTTCGATGTCGCTTCTCGGTCCGGCATAGCTGAACGCAATTTTCCAGTCGGTCACCTCGTGGTCAGTGCCGGTGTTAGATGTGAAACCGTCAACGTAGTACTCCGTCGCTTTTCGATCCTGCGGAGCTGTCTTGCCGAGGAGGATCTGCTTCGCACCCGGCGGGATGGTGAGGCCCTTGATTGGCCAGCTCGGTGGGTACTTCACGCCGCCAGCACCAGGCAGTTTGTTGCAGCCCAGCCCGATGGCGCAGAGCAGCAGTGGCACGACCAGTAGACGATTGAAGGTGACGTGCATGGCCGGATTATACCTTGCATGCCGAAGACGGGCCGAGACAGTGCTCGGCCCCTACAGAAGATGCGGCCTACCAGGCCGCGTTCCGAAGATGGCCGGCGCGGAGTCCGGCCCCACCAAGACGGGCGAGACAAGTCTCGCCCCTACGATTGCATCCGACCGTCGGTGATAATACTCGGCGTGGTCTATCCGAATACCTTTGAGCGGCTGTACATCGGGCCGTCGGGCCCGCCGGTGGACGCGGACAAGGCCGGCGGAGCGCTGGCGGCGCTCGACAAGTGCGTCGAGCACGGCTGGAGCACGATGGAGCTGTCCTTTGTCTACGACGTGTTCCTCAAGCCGCTGGACGCCGAGAAGGTCGCCGAGCACGCCCGCGAGCTGGCCTTCCCGCTGTCGGCGCACGGCAGCTACTACATCAACCTGGCCAGCCTGGAAAAGCAGAAGATCGGCGCCAGCCGCAGCCGCATCCTGCAGGCCGCCGAGCGCGTGGCGCAGGCCGGCGGGCACAGCGTGGTGTTCCACAGCGCGTTCAACACCGGCCGCGAGAGCCTCGAGGTAACGGCGATCGTCATCGAGCAGCTGCGCAAGGTGGAGGCCGAGCTTAAGGAGCGCGACGTCAAGGTCTGGCTGCGCCCGGAGCTGACCGGCAAGCCGACGCAGCACGGCGACGTGGAGGAGCTGATCAAGGTGGCCAACGCCGTAGAGATGTCGCTGCCGTGCATCGACTGGGCGCACCTGCACGCGCGCACGGGCGGCGGCTTCAACAGCTACGACGAGTGGTGCGAGGTGCTGGACCGGCTGGCGCGCGGCATCCGCAACAAGAACGTGCTGCAGCGCATGCACATGCACCTCTCGGGCATCGAGTACGGAGCGCGCGGCGAGAAGCGCCACATCCCGCTGGCGACCTGCGACCTGCGCTACAAGGAGCTGATGCAGGCGCTCAAGCAGGCCGGCGTCTGCGGCACGCTGGCCGTCGAAGCGCCCGAGCTCTGCCAGCTCGACGACGTCGAGCGCGTGCGCGACGCGTGGGAGAGGGCGTAGCCACCGCTGCTAAGCGGCAACCGCCGTGGCGGCCGGGGCCGCCGGCTTGGGAATTGGCCAGAGCAGCACCGCGCGGACGAGCAAGTAGCAGATAAGCAGGTTGAGCGCTGCAGCAGCAATACGCAGCGACGCGAGCCATGCGTCGCCATGGAGCTCCACCACCCATGACAGGACGTAGATGTTCAGCGTGCCTGCCTCATCCAGGCGCAGGGAAGATGTTGCTAGGAAGATAAACGGAATAGCGAGCTTGGTAATACTGACCAGGATCCAGTCGATAAGGAAGACACGGGTGCCAATGTTGGCGTTGGTTAGCAGTACTAGCGCCGCGTAGGCCCATGCCAGCGGCAGCGCGCTGCGTATGCGATCCGCCAGGAATAGCCGGACGATCACTAAGAACAGCGCAGTAGCGGCCAAGCTAAATAGCGCCTCTGTAGTTTGTGTGTACGCGTAGTCGGTATGCAACCCTGGAGGATGCCTGTCCGACCATCCAGTGTTTACCGCAGCCATGCGCATGCTGGATAGCAAGAACATGATGTATAGCCGGGGGACAACCAACGAGCAGATGAACCAGAACCAGACCAGACTGCGTGGAACGCTGGGCAAGGAAAGCAGCACCAGCACGCAGAGCACCGAGACAACGAGCGGCATCGCTTCGGCGGATGCAGACAGCGCGCCAATCAGGCTCAGCCGCCTGAAATTGCCGGATACTGCTGGAAGCTGGTTCTCAAAGTTCAGCAGTACTTTCGAGCAGCACACCAAGACAGTAGGCCAGATCCCCTGGTGCAGGCAACAACTGAATCTCAACCACCCCTGCTGAGCCGTGTCCCTTGGGATGGGCACTGCGGCTGTCATTGAGTCAAGGACGCTGAGCACCTTGGCGGCGGCGAGCACCCACAGCAGCATCGCGGCCACTGGCACCAACCATTCCACGCTTTGCCAGGCAATCTCCGCAAGCGGCTGCATTGTTCGAAGCCGACCGTAGGTTAGCCAGCCGGCTTGCAGTGCCAGCAGGCACAGCGTAAAGACGATCCACGCCGCGCCGGTGCGCCGCCACCAGCGCCTCATCGGCCGGCGCAGCACTGCCGCCGCTGTCGCATACTCGCCAACCACGCAAGCATCATACGTAGGGATGTGCCAATCGGCAATTAAGGTAGCGGTGCCCAGGGCCGTGTGCGGGCCGCACAGAGCCAGGGCTCCTACTTTTGAAGCTGCTCAGTTTGCGCTCAGGCCTTTACTTCGCCGCTACGGCCATGGCCAGCTCGGCGCCGCGGTCGTAGGCCTTCAGGTTCAGCGGGATCAGCTTGGCCTTGCTGCCGCTGAAGATGTGCGACAGGCCCTGCTCGATGCCCTCGCGCGTCAGGAACTTGACGTGGCTGTTGAGCGCCCCGAGGCAGATGTTGCCCGCCGTCATCAGGTTGCCCAGTTCCTTGGCTTCCATGTTGGCGTTGATCCACACCACGGTGATGTCCTGGCGGTCGGTCTCGCTGGTGATCAGGTCGCGGTTGCAGACGGCGACGCCGCCGGGCTTGAGGCGCGGCACGAACTTGGTGAAGCTCGGCTCGTTCATCACGATGACGGCGCCGGGCGTGGTGGTGACCGGGCTGGCGATCTTCTCGTTACTCACCATCACGGTGCAGTTGCTCGTGCCGCCGCGGCTTTCGGGGCCGTAGGCGGGGATCCAGCTCGTTTCCAGCCGCTGGTCCAGCGCGCCGTAGGACACGGTCATGCCGAGTGTCAGAATGCCCTGGCCGCCGAATCCGGCGAAGATCATTTCGTGCAGCATGGCTACTCTCCCTTGTCCGCCGCTTCCTTCTTGACATCACGGTAGTCGCCGAGCGTGAAAACGCTGAGCATGCTGTCCTCGATCCACTGCGCCGCCTGGCGCGGGCTCTGGCGCGTGTTGATCGGGCAGGCGCAGAGCACCTCCACCAGCGAAAAGCCCAGGCCTTCCATCTGGTAGGTGAGGGCCTTCTTGAGCGCCGCCTTGACCTTCAGCAGGCCCTTGACGTTGTGCGCCGACTGGCGCGTCAGATAGGCCACGCCGCCCAGCGTGGACAGCATCTCGCAGACGTGGATCGGCTTGCCGGCGATGCGCTTGTCGCGGCCGCGGGGGCTGGTGCTGGTCACCATGCCCTCCAGGCTGGTGGGCGCCATCTGCCCGCCGGTCATGCCGTAGATCGCGTTGTTGATGAACACCACGGTGATGTTCTCGCCGCGGTTGGCGGCGTGGATGATCTCCGCCGTGCCGATGCTCGCTAGGTCGCCGTCGCCCTGGTAGCTGATGACGATGCTGGCGGGCTCGGAGCGCTTGACGCCCGTGGCCACCGCCGGCGCACGGCCGTGCGGGCACTGGATGAAGTCGAAGTCGAAGAAGTCGTAGTTGAACACGCTGCAGCCCACGGGAGCCATGCCGATGCAGCGGTTCTGGATGCCCAGCTCGTCGATCGCCTCCGCCAGCGCGTGGTGCACGTTGCCGTGCAGGCAGCCGGGGCAGTACGTCATCTGGGTGTCGGACAGCGCCTGCGGGCGCATGTAGACAACCTCGAAGCCTTCCTCGGGCGGCGGTACGCCTTTCCTCAGCTCTGTCACTACCGCTTTGCTCATGTATTGCTCCTTTGCATGGTGGCAGGCCGCCGGCCTGCCCAACCGGCACAGCTAGCTCGGCCTCCACAGGCTCTCGGGCGCCAGCGGATTCCTGATTACCTGCTCGAGATGCCCGGCGATCTCCGCCGGCGTGAACACCACGCCGCCGTGCCGCGGGAAGAAGTGCAGCGGCTTGGGCGTGTTGTACAGCGCCAGCGCGACGTCCTCGATCATCTGGCCCCAGCTGAGCTCAAAGATGACGACCGTCTTCATCTTCGCCGCGCGCCTGGCCAGCGCTTCGTAGGGGAACGGCCAGACGGTGATCGGACGGAAGATGCCGACCTTGTGGCCCTTGGTGCGCAGCTCGCGGATGGCCCCGGTGACGAAGCGGCTGACCGAGCCGTAGGCCACCACCAGGATCTCCGCGTCCTCGCACATGTACTCGTCGTAGCGCACTTCTTCGCGCTTGATCGAGTTGTATTTGGCGATCAGATGCTCGTGATACTTGGCCATCACCTCGGGGTCAAGGTTGATGCTGTTGAGCAGGCGGTTCGGCCGTGGCGTCTCCTTGATTCCCACGGCCCAGTCGGGCTTCGTGGGGAAGACCATCGGGATGGCGTCGAGGTCCACCGGCTCCATCATCTGGCCGATCACGCCGTCCGTCAGGATCAGCGACGGGTTGCGCCACTTGAAGGCCAACTCGAAGCCGAGGTAGGCGTGGTAGGCCATTTCCTGCACGCTGTTCGGCGCCAGCGTGATCGTGCGGTAGTCGCCGTGGCCGCCGCCGCGCGTGGCCTGGAAGTAGTCGCCCTGGTGCGGCGCGATGTTGCCCAGGCCGGGGCCCGCGCGCACCACGTTCATGATCAGACAGGGGATTTCCATGCCGGCGATGTAGCTGATGCCTTCCTGCTTCAGGCTGACGCCGGGGCTGGAGCTGGAGGTCATCGCGCGCCGGCCCGTGCCCGCTGCGCCCATCACCATGTTGACGCTGGCCACCTCGCTCTCGCCCTGGATGAACACGCCATTCGGCACATCGAGCAGCGCATCGCTCATGTACTCGATGGCCTCGTTCTGCGGCGTGATCGGGTAGCCGAAGTACGCCGTGCAGCCGGCGCGGATGGCGCCCGCACAGACGGCGTGGTTGCCCTTCATCAGCTGCCGCCCCTTGGGCATCCACCACAGCTCGTCCTTCTCCTGCATGTCCTGCTTTTCTGCCACAGCCTGGCTCACTTGGCACCTCCTGCCGTTACCGCCTGGGGAACGCGCTTGTAGATCACGATCGCACAGTCGGGACAGGCCACCGCACACAGCGTGCAGCCGTTGCACTTCTCTTCCGGATCGTTGAACTCAGCGACGAAGTACCCCGCCTTGTTCAGCAGTGTCATGGGGTAGCTGATCAGCCCGTGCGGGCAGGATGGGATGCACATTTCACAACCCTTACACCTGTCCGGCAGAATATTGATGTAGCCTTTGCGCATGCCGCCCTCTCGTTAGTTGGGGTCTGAAGATAGCGGACGTATATCGGGGTTTCCGTTTATCCGCTCTTGCGGATATATTGTACCAGACCCGCCCGCGGAAGTAAATCGGGAACCGCGGGTGCGGGGCATCGCCGCTGCGTCCGCGCTGACTGCGTGCGGGATAGGACTTGCTGCGGGGACTGGCCCGCACAGCAAGTCCTGTTATTCCCGCCAGCAACATCGACCAGCATTCATTACCCTCTTACCGGTAAAGTAGTCGTAGTACAAAGGCAATCGCGAACATGGCGGGCTGGCCCGCCAGGCCTCTCCGAGCACCCGCGCCAGCGCTTTCCCCTGAGATTTACCGGCCCATTATTAGGCGGCTGAGCAGCTGAGCCCGCTGGTCTGTGGCATGGTGCGCATAAAAAACGGCCACCCCGGAAGGTGGCCGCAAATACAATGGGAGGTAGGGATTAGCTTAAAAATTGGCCTTCCACACGCGGACCTTGTAGTCCGACCCGCCGGTAACCAGCGTGTCGCCCGTCATCAGGAAGTCGCGCACGCCGAGCACGTGGGCCTGCAGCTCGCCGGCCAGCTGACCATCGCGGTTCCACAGCTTGAGCTTGCCGTCCTCGCCGCCGCTGACCACCAGCTTGTCGTCGGCGATCACATGAATCGTGTTGACGTTGCCGGCGTGGGCGCGCACCGTCTTGATCAGGCTGCCGGTGGAGGCATCCCAGATGCGCATCTCACCGTTGTTGCTGCCGGCCAGCAGGCAGGCTTCGAGGTTGTTCAGCGCCAGGCAGAGCACCTCGCTGCGCTCGAAGGCCTTGATGGTGCTTTCCAGCGTCATGTCGGCGGTGTAGTAGACCTTGATATAGCCGTCGACGCCGCCGGTGAACAGGTAGTCGCCGGCCTTGTTGATCACCAGGTCGTTCACGCCGTTATAGTGCGCGAAGGCCTCGAAATCCATCTTGTAGTCGTTGTCGACGCCCCAGCTGCGCACGTAGCCATCGTCGCCGCCGGTGTAGATCACCAGGCTGTCCGCGCTGATGGCCACGCAGGTGGCAGCGCCCTTGTGGGCCGGGATGGCGACAATCAGCTCAGCGGTCAGGGCATCCCAGACCTTGGCGTAGCCATCGTTGCCCGCGGTGACGACAAAGGTGCCATCCGGGCTGACGGCCACGTCGTTGATCGGGGCCTGGCAGGCTGGCACGTCGAGCGTGAGCTCCCAGTTGCTGGTGTCCCAGAGCTTGAGGTGCCCGTCCTGGCCAGCGGTGAAGGCCACCGTGCCGTCGGGCGTAATGTCCAGCGAGTTCACCGGCGCGAAGTGCGCGTCGATTGTCTGCACCAGGTCGGCCGGAGCGACCGCAGCGCCACACACAAGGCAAAGGCCGATCACCGCAGCGATGACAATGCGCATCATCGGAAACCCTCCAATTTTAGCTGTACGGGCGCGGAATCCCGCCGCACCCTGCGTACGGGTGGATACTTTATCACCTTTTCTACTCTTTGACTACAATCGCCGCGGCAGTGCCGGCAGCCTGCGCACACAGGCCGCCGCAGGCCTGCCCGCTCCTCGGCCGGGTGCTGGATCCGCATCGGCGCACTGCTGCTGCCGCGCGGAATT
>Ga0315276_10001528_pt1 | contig 20767 bp, 17 predicted proteins | sample YL17G05_0_MG_FD_204542 | JGI IMG/M metagenome (GOLD analysis project Ga0315276, IMG submission 204542) | Sediment microbial communities from Yellowstone Lake, YNP, Wyoming, USA - YL17G05_0 | ecosystem: Environmental > Aquatic > Freshwater > Lake > Sediment | place: USA: Wyoming | collected... | reverse complement strand
ACGACGCAGATGGTCGCGGATCGTGTGCCGCAGTCGAACAGTCAATGTCGGACAGGCTCCTGGGAGCGTGATTCTTCGAATGTTTCTACGAACGCTGCTGGATCGCTACATCTTCACCGAACTCCTTTCCCCTTTTAGTGTCAGCCTCGGGGCGCTGTGCTTTGTGATGCTCACAAAGGAACTCCTGCGTTTGGTGGAACTGTTAGTCTCCAAAGGCGTCGGGATCGTGGCGGTCCTGCAAGTCTTCGCCCATCTGATGCCGTCGTTTCTCGTCTTGACCCTCCCGATCGCCGGGATCATCGCCTCGATCACCGCGTTCGGACGACTGTCCTTCGACAAGGAATTGGTGGCGATGCAGACTGCGGGCCTGAGCCTCCTGCGATTGGCTCGCCCCGTGCTGCTCTTTGCCCTGCTCGTGTTCGGGTTGACCTTGTGGTTGGCGCAGTGGGGGCAACCCTGGAGTTCCATAAACCTCAAGAAAGTGGCGCTGAATCTCCTTCGGGATCAGCTGGTGCTGGCGCTGGAACGGGGAACATTCAACGAACCCATCCCCAAGATGATGATCTATGTCCCGGATGGGGATCCCGGACAGGCCACGACCGGTGTTTTTATCTACGATGAGCGGAATGCAGAGGATCCCCGCATCATCGTGGCGCAGCAATACGAGGTCTTGATGGATGCCTCCACCAATCAAGTCGCCTTACGCCTGCAGCAGGGAGTCATTCACAGCCGACCGGATCGGACCGATCAATACGAGCAGACGTCCTTCGCCAGTTACGATCTGAAGCTCTCGCTGAACCAAAGCGGCTATTCAACCACAGAAGAACGTCCGTCGTACGACGCCATGATTGCCCAGCTCACACAATCCCAATGGCGCGATCCAGCCGCGCTCCGTCGATTGATGGAGTATTATAAAGATCTGGCCTTTCCCACTGCCTCACTGGTGTTTTGCCTTTTAGGCGTCCCGGTCGGCATCGTCTCGAAACGGTCCGGACGAATGGGCGGATTTGCGGTCGGCGTGTTAGTCGTCATCGTCTACTACATGCTGAACGTGGCCTGCGAATTCCTGGTCACGACGGCGGCCCTGCCGCCTTTTGCCGGGGCCTGGATACCGAACGGCATTTTCTCTCTCACCACTGTCGTGTGGTTTTACATGATGAGTCGGCAGTAACCCCATGCCTATTCTCTTCCGCTATCTCCTTCGCGAATACAGCAAAATCTTCACGATGTGCTTCAGCGGGCTGATGACGATTTACCTCGTCATCGACTTCTTCGAGAAGGTGCGCCGGTTCTTGCGTTACGACGCCAACTGGTTCGACGTCCTGGTCTATTTTGCGCTCAAGACTCCCGCGATTTCCTTCCAAATCGCGCCGCTGGCCATCCTGATGGCGACATTACTGACCTTCGGATTGCTCTCCCGCGGCCACGAAATCACGGCCATGCGCAGTTGCGGCATCAGTTTACCCTGGATTACCTTCCCCTTCATCGCCTTCGCTGCAGGGATTGCCCTGGTGCTCTTGCTCTTCAGTTCTACCGTCATCCCGTTAGCCGCGAGCAAGTCCGAAGAGATTCGGACCACGCGCATCGAGAAAAAGCCGCCCGCCGCAGCCGTGAAACTCCAGCAGCCCTGGACGACAGTGGGAGCCGACAGCCTCATGCATGTGACGAGCATCTCCGTCGACGGAAAGCTCTTGGGTCGCGTGCGGCTCTTTCAGTTCGATCACAACTTTCAACTGGTCGACATGACTGAAGCCGACGAAGCCCGCTATATTGACTCCACGTGGACGCTGTACCAGGGACGGCACCGACGATTTTCCCCCGATGGGGCCGTCGCAATCACCGAATTCGACCGCCAAGCCATTGCGTTGACCCTCATTCCCGATGACTTCACCATCTGGCTCGCCGGCGACTCCGAGTTGATGACATTCCATGATATCCGCGCCTACACCAGACGTCGACACCAGCAAGGGTCCCAGGCCGCACGGCTTAAGACAGACTATTACAGTCGAATCGCGTTCCCGTTCGTCACCGTGATCATGGTCCTGATCGGCATTGCGCTGAGCCTGCGCCGGAGCGGCACCAGAGGGGGCAGCATGGCGATGGGCATTGGACAGGCGCTCGCCGTCGGCTTCTGCTATTGGACGACACACTCGATCGCGATCGCGCTCGGTCGCGGCGGAGCCTTGACGCCTATGATCGCCGGCTGGATGGCCAATCTACTCTTCATGAGTTTTGGCCTCTATTTGATGTTCAAGGTGCGCTACTAGCAGAAGGCTGAAACAGCCCGCCGGCGTGGAGAAGGCTGAGGTTAAGGTTGAGGTTAAGCGAGGATCTGACTGTCCACATCTGAGCCTCAACCTTAGCCTCGACCTCAGCCTGTCTCTCGGCTGGTTGACTGATCCCGGCGCTTCCGGTAAGTAGAGGCCTGAGGGTTACCGAAAGGATTTCAAGAAGATGCGGGCACGTGTCGTCGTCACAGGGTTGGGGGTCGTCTCTCCGATTGGCATCGGGGTCAGTGATTTTTGGAAAGCCGCCCTCGCCGGCCAATCCGGCATCTCGGCCATTACGTCGTTCGACCCGTTTCCCATGGACGGCTACCGCTCCAAAGTCGCAGGCCAGGTGCGCGACTTCGCGGTCGAACGGTTTCTCGACTCAGTCCATGGCGAACGCGTGGATCGCTACGCCCAGTTTGCCCTCGTGGCGGCGAAGGAAGCGCTGGCCGACTCGGGCCTCCAGATGGCAAAGGAGAACCCCCACCGCGTCGGGGTCATCGTGGGAGCCGGCATGGGTGGCATGGTGATGGGCGAGCGTGAAATCACGCAGCTCTACCAGCAGCAGAAACCCCATCGCGTCCATCCAAACTTTATTCCGGTCATCACCCTCAATTCGGCCTCCGGCATTATCGCGATGGCCTACGGCGCCAAAGGCCCCAACCTGACCATCTCGACCGCCTGCTCATCCAGCGCCCATGCACTCGGGCAAGCGCTCCACTGTATTCGCGAGGGCCGTGCCGATGTCGTGATCACCGTGGGAGCCGACGCCAGCATTACCCCGCTGGTCTTCGCCGGATTTTGTTCCCTGCGTGCTCTCTCGTCCAAGTTCAACGATCAACCGGAGAAGGCTTCTCGGCCCTTCGATCGGTTGCGCGACGGTTTCGTCATGGGAGAAGGCGCCGGTACGCTCATCTTGGAATCGGCCGCGCATGCCAAGAAACGCAAGGCGAGAGTCTATGCTGAAATTGCGGGCTACGCCGCCACCAGCGAGGCGTATCACATGGTCATCCCTCGTGAAGATGGCGTGGAAGTGGCCCACACGATGCGGCTTGCCCTCGCGGATGCCGGCGTGACCCCGGCACAGGTGGATTACATCAATGCTCACGCCACGTCGACGACCATCGGCGACGCCGTCGAAGCCAGGGCGATTCGGCAACTCTTTAAATCGCGCGCGGACAAGATCGCCATCAGCGCCACCAAGTCGCTCATCGGCCACACGCTGGGCGCCGCCGGTGCAATCGGGGGCATCGCCTCGGTGCTGGCCCTCCACAGGGGCCAGATTCATCCGACCGCCAACTATGATGACCCAGATCCGGCTTGTGCGCTGGCAGGGCTCTCCCGATCAGCGCAGGAGCGTCGTGTGAAGGTGGCCTTGCTGAACGCCTTTGGATTTGGCAGCAACAACGCCGCTGTGGTATTCAAATACGTGAAACGTGAAACGTGAAACGGTTAACGACGGAGAGAATCGAGAGATGGCAACCGATCCCACCATATCGCTGAAAATCCGTACCGCCTTGGGTGAGTACCTGAAACGCGATCCGGCCACGATACTGATCACCCAGCATTTGCGTGACGATTTAGGGCTCGACTCTATGGCGGTGATTGAACTGCTGTATCGCATCGAGGAGGCCTTCGATCTCCAGATCCCCGACCAAGACCTGGTAGGGCTGACGAACGTCGGCCATGTCGTGAGTTATGTTGAGAAGCGGTTGGGAAAAACGGCCTCACCGGCCCCGACCAAGAAACCAGCGAAGCCGTCCAAGCCAAAGGGCAAAAAGAAATCCTAATCCATATGGCGACGCGGGCACGCATTCCTATCTCACTGGCACAGATCCACGACGTAGTCGGCGGAGAGCTTGTGGGATCGCCACAAGCCACCATCACAAGCTTGGCCGGCTTTGAAGAGGCAGGCCCGAACGATCTGACCTTCGTCACCGGGGATCGGATGCTCAAGACGAGCGGGCCCACCGCTGCCGGAGCACTCCTCGCCCACCGGCGTCTTGCTGAGATCGCCAATCCCCACATCGTCGTCGCCAATCCCACACTGGCCTTTGCGCAGATCGCACAGGCCTTCTTTTGCCCCGTCTCCCCTCCCCGCGGCATTGATGCGGCCGTCGTCCGTGGCGTTGACACTCAGGTCGGTTCCGATGTCTCGATCTGGCCGGGAGTCACCCTGGGAGACCGGGTAACAATTGGCGCGCGAGTGACCCTCTATCCCGGTGTCTTTGTCGGCAACGATACGACGATCGGGGACGATACGCTGCTGTATCCCAACGTCGTCGTCAGGGAAGGCTGCACGATCGGCGCGCGGGTCATCATTCACAGCGGCACGGTGATCGGAAGCGACGGATTCGGCTATGTGCAGGACCAGGGACGGCATTACAAGATTCCCCAGCTCGGCGGAGTCACGATCGAGGATGACGTCGAGTTCGGGGCGAATGTCACGGTCGATCGAGCCACACTCGGCCAAACGGTGATCAAGCAGGGCACCAAGGTCGACAATCTGGTCCAGATCGCCCATAACGTGACGATCGGAGCCCATTCAATCTTAGTGGCACAGGTCGGGATCGCCGGCAGTACTCGCGTGGGGCATCACGTCATGATCGGTGGACAGGCAGGGCTGGCAGACCACATCGTCATCGGAGATCAGGTCATGATTGCCGCTCGCGCGGGTGTCAACCGCAGCCTCGAACCCAACCAGATCGTCTCAGGGGCTCCCGTGATGCCGCATGAAGTCTGGGTGAAGGCCCAAGCCGTGATTCCACGGCTTCCTGAACTCCGACAGACCGTACGGACATTGGAGGAACGGATGAAGCAGCTTGAAGCATCGCGCAGGGCTCCTCCAGCCTCCAAGACGAAGGCCAAGAAAACGAACCGTAAAACGTGAGGCGTGAAACGTAGGGATGCCGAGTACTCTTCCTCTAAAACCTTTCACGTTTAACGATTCACGTCTCATGGATCGCTGGCGGCATTTTTGAGCAGCCTGCTACACCACCACTCCACGCCAACTAAACAACTTGGCCCAGTAGAATCCGGCCCAGGGCACCAACAGGGCCGGGAGCGGGTCTAGATCGCCACGTACGATAGCCGCGGCTGATGCGCCAAAGATCAAAACCGCTCCGGCAATGGAGATCGCAGTGACAAAGCCACGCCCAGGGTGCTTGATCGACGGCACCTCCGGCTCGGCCTTGGCCTTCTTGCTGCGAAGAGCCACCGCTGTTCGCATCCGTGCCGCATACACTTCGGGGAAGTTCGCAAACAGATAGCGGTGATAGCGACTCTGCCCCCATCCACATGACGCGCCGACCACAAGCAGACCTGAACTGGCGAGAAACGTCAACCAGGTGTAGCTATGGTTCGCCAGCAGTTGATAGCCGAGTGACCCCACCCCACCGATCAAGCAGACCAGTCCGATCGCCCCGGCTGGGTAGAGTATATAGGACTGGATATAGTAGCGCGCTTGCTCCTCAATTTTCTCCGGTCGCAAGACCGTCACAAGTTTCGGCATCGATGCGTTCTCCCATCTAGCCCGCATTATTCACGAGCGCTGCTACTGCAATCGCGGATTCGCCGCTGCGACACACTTGGCCGCATGTTTCACAGCGCCCAAGCGGGCGGGCTCGCCGCTCGGTCGGTCAACATCCTGCTGGGGACTGGCGCCCTTCTTCCTGGCGCCTGTCCCCGTTCCGAAGCGGGACAGGCACCGCCACAGACGGCGGAGCCAGTCCCCTGGGCTCCGCGCGCCCGTCTCGGCCCCCCTCCCTCACCCTCCCCCATAGTATGGGGGAGGGATGGGTGGGGGACGACGAACCGTCATGAATAATGCGGGCTAGCAGGCTGAGGTCGAGGTCACGGTTGAGCAAGATCTGACGGTCTCATCTGAGCCTCAACCTTGACCTCAGCCTGCTCCAAGTTGGTGGCATCATACCATCCTTCCACGGCTTGTCACATGGACGCGAAAAGGATATTCAGCGTTTGTGTCGGGTCTGATTGAACAGGACGCTCAATCCTCACGGCTAGATGAGAAATTGTGGATGACACATGAGCAACGGTAGACGGCATGCCTGGTTTTCATATGGTGGGCATTCATCTGCTCAGTCCATGGTACGAAGGCAGACGTCTGCGCCGAAACGCCGCTCTCAGACAGGTTTTTCTCCGTCATCCACATAAATCTCCGCGAAGGAAAAGGCGACGGGGACTCAGGACATTGGCGCCCCCACTCTCGGTGTCCACAAAAGATGTGCATGGCGTGTGGATAACCATGTGGATAAGCGACCAATACCATGCCGTACCACAGCACCTCACACATTGCCCAATCGGTAGGCAGCACAATCCGTGCAATTCCACCGAGATGCGATTTTTTAGTAGAAACTCGATTGGGGCAAGAAGTGCAGATCCTGCACAAGCCAGGAGATGCTCTACGGTTGAGCGTACAGAAATGTGCAGTCTGGCAGGGCCAAGTTCACGCGAGACTCGCGCGAAAAGCAGGACGAGCGAGACGGGGGAGAGTTCGAGGTTTACGGAACATCGAGTCGCGCCTGTCGCGCTAGGCGTGCCCGTCGCGCGCTTGAGAGACCGGCAGGATGTCACTAATGGCCGATCGTTCGACGCGCCCGATATTGACCCGCTGTTCCGCCATCGGAATCAATGCATGAATCCTCGTCTCGACGGTTCCCAGTCGCTGCGGCAACGTCGACGTTTTTCGGTAGGCCGCGACCATGAGAAAGGATCGCAGCCCTTGCAAAAACATCGTGATCATCGTCGCCTGCACCTGGCTGGCCAGATCGTAGAGGGCCTCGACCTGCTCGAGAATCGGATCGAGCTCAGATGCCATGACGAAATCCGTCGCCCCTTGTGCCCGCAAATCCGCAAGAGTGGAACTGATGATCGGGACTCGCCGGCGGACTTCTTGAAGAAACTCTTCGTCAAGTCGGTCAAGTTCCGTTAAGATGCGCCCGACGCCGGCGACATCAAGATGATCGACCTCCCGCTCGGCTCGCTGGATCACCGCCTCCAACACATCGCGGGCCGGCTGCATCGACCGGGCACGAGCTTGCTGCAGGTCCCGAAGGGCTTGGATGAGCGGGACGCCGGAAGTCACGGTGAGCGGAGCCTGCAATTGGGGAGCCGCAGATTGCTCAGTCACGATGGCAGAAAGGGATTCGCTCACCGTTCCCACAGGAACGCTATCATGTTCAGCAGGTTCGTCCTCTTGATCTCCCGCTACACGACGCACGGCCAGACTGATCCGATCCAATCCCTCCTGCAGCGACTGGAGCGCTGCCGTCATCGCACGTGGTTCTTGTCGCCCCACATCGTGGAGAATCGGAAGCAGGTTCGCGGCCATCTGCTCGATAGTCTGGAGCTGCACCGTCGACGCAAGCTCGGCAAAATTGGTAATGCCGTGCAAGAGAATCCCGTAGAGCTTCGGACGCACCGTTCCGTTGGCCCCTTCAGCGAGCTGTCTCACCGCCATCTGAATTTGAGCCAGCCATTCGTGCGCTTCAAGGGCGAATAACCCGATCACTTCCTTTTCAAAACTGGCATCCGCAAGATCCTGCGCAGGAGGCCGAACTGTCCATCGATACTTGCCCGACAGCAACGTAGTCCCGCCGTCGTGCACAGGAGTCCTGGACTCGACGGCGCCTTGAATCCCACTCGCGAGAGCGTCCAAGCCTGCCAAGAACGACGTCAACTGATCGGAGGCCATGGGGACCACCTCAGATGTCTTGGCGCGCGTCTCCTCCGCTGGAAACGACACGCGTGCGACATCAGGAGGCTCCAGTGTTTCGATGATCGACACGAGCGGAGTGAGGCCCAGATCGAGCTGCCGCCCCTCCTGGCCAAGGGCCTCATCGCCCTCGATCCACACGACCGGGCGGAGCGGATAGCGCGCATTGATGCGCATGACAGACCCGACTTCTCCGGTGGTCAATCGTACCGAGGTACCAAGCGGATAGGCCGACAGCTGTTCGACCAAGGCTTTGATGACCTTGCGAGGGAACGACGTCCGTTCCGCCACCATCAACTCTCGCACCGCTTCATACGGAAAAAATCGGCGGCGATACCCGCGCGGGCTCACCAGGGCATCGAAGATATCCACCACGCCGATGATTTGGGCAAACTCGCTGATCTGCCGCCCCTCCAGCTTGTTTGGATACCCCTGCCCGTTCCACCGCTCATGCGCCTGGCGCACCACCTGTGCCAACCAGTCGTATTTCGAACCCGCCTTTCGAATCGCTTGATAGCCGAGTTCGGGATGTTGTTCAATGAGCGTACGTTCATCATGGGTCAACAGACCCGACTTGGTGATCACCGACTGCGGCACAGCAAAGAGGCCGATGTCGTGCAGGAGCCCAGCGAAGGTAAGCTGTTCCAGCTCTTTCCCGTGGAGTCCCAGCCCGGCGCCGACCTTCGTCGCCAGAATCGCGACATTCACGAGATTGGTAATCAGCGGAGGGCCTGCGGGACCGCTCATAGCCTGAACGAGCAACTGATCGCTTTTCTTGAGCGCCTCCGCAATCCCCGTCGCCAGGGCAGACAAGGCCTCCAAGTCGAGTTCGTCTTGCCGCTGCATGGCAACAGCGACGCTCGTCAGCTGCTCCTGCGCAATGCGATACCAGTCTGTCGTGCTGTATTCGTTCATAGCCTGCATCCCTCCTCGCGGTACATTCGACCATCCATCATATGACGTGCCAGACCCGCTGAACAAGCCGGTCATCGATCGGTGCGGCGTTCGCGACCGCTCCGGCAAAGAGACATCGATCACAGCGGGCATTCATACGCCGCCCGATCCCCTTGCTCTGTTCGTACATGACTGCCACCGCCTCTTTCGTACACACGTCTGTCCGATGAGTCACGGCTTCCATGCGTGCCGTACTGTACGACGTCGTCTCCTCTGCCGTGAAGGGGTCCAGATGCGCACGGACCGTGATCCGCTGGTTCAATTGCGGCATACTCACAATACGGTGACCCGCCTCTGGATGATCGATCAGCACGACGGTCAAGAGAATCCGATCATTGCGTTGAAAACTCGTCAGCAATCGGAGCTCTTCGAAGGCGTTCACACGTTCAATCGCTCGCGCTTCGTCCACGACCAGCACCGAACTGATCCCGTGCTGCGCATTCGACTACAGCCGCTCATTGAGTGTCCGCAATCGCCCGGCTGTTGATCGCACGAGGTCGAGCCCGAACTGAAACCACACCTCATCCAGCAATTCGGAGGGAGACAACGCGGGATTGGCAACAAGCGCGACATCATACTGAGCAGGCGCCAGCCCGACGATCAGCCGACAACTCAGCACCGTTTTCCCGCACCCGATGTCGCCCGTGAGCAGGGGCATGCCTGTGCGGGTCTGAATCCCATCACTCAACCACCTGTGCGCCGCGTCATGTTGAGAGGACGGGACATAGAATTGCGGGTCCGGCACATGGTCGAACGGAAGGGCCCGGAGTCCCCAATATGCCATAGAGTCGACTGCTGAGCTCATTGTGCCATCATCATGACTCGGAGGGTATGACTCCAGCACGCGTCCCGACGAACCTGTGTGCGGGGTTCCGGCACATCGATTACGAGTGGCTGGCAGAGAGCAACTGATCGATCGCGGCACGCTGGGCCCGCCCATGCTCCACCCACTGACGGATGGCACCGTCCATCACGTGCAGCCGTGCCTTCACCGATTCCACCCTGGTGGCAGCCAGAACCACTCGCCGCTGCGCCACCATCGTCAGTAGACTGTGCAGACCTGTGAAAAACATCATGGCCGATCCCGCATTCACCTGCTGCGCTTCAATGCGCAGACGTGCGACATCCTGAAGAGAAGCCTGAAGGGCCGTCATGCGTGAGGAGGCCTCACCCCCGTCCATCTTGAGGGCACTCATCTTCTTAACAATCTCGGGCACCCGCTCGTCAATTGCCTTCAGAAACGACTCTTCCGCTTCAGACACCCGCGCAAGATATCCTTGAATGACCGTGGCATCGATACGTTCGACACCGGCCTGAACCTGTCCTTCCATCCGCTCGATCATGCTGCGGATAAGGTTGCGCCCGGACGCAGTACTGGGAGACTGTGTTTCCCGTAGTCCCTGAAGCGCCTGCAGAAATTCACCGGGAGAGAGACTCGCGTAAGCCGCCTCAGCCGCCGCACCGCTCCCATCGTCTTCAAAGGAGATTCCCGTCGCACGGGTCAACGCCGTATGGATCTGTCCCAGCTGTTTACAGAGCGAGAGAAAGTCCTGAACAGCGAACGCCTTCTGTGGGTCCTGGAGGGCTTCGATAAAGGGAATCGCCGCGTAGCTGGCATGCTCGACGTCTGGAAGATTGATCGTGGTAGCAGACCCGCCGAGATTCATCACTCCGGCCGAAATCGTCTCAATCAGCTTGGCATGCCGCTCCGGCGCTGGGCCCTGTTGCAGCTCATCAAGGGCGACGTGAATGTTCTGGAGCCATTCATGTGCTTCCTGAACAAAGAGATCGACCAGCTCTTTCTGAAAATCGTCTGTGGTGTCGGCAGCCATGACATCAGTCCTTCACGACAGTAACGATCCACGAGAAGGGATCGTACAGCATCAGGGCCGTCATTTTCCGCTCCCCACCTGAGAGGCCAATCCTGCGATCTTGCCAAGCTTTGTCACAATCTCTTCAAACCGCTTGGTGGTTTCCTCGGCCGCTTGCTCCGTTTCAGATGCGCGCTTCACCAGAAGGCTATAATGTTCTCGTTCCGTCGAAAGCAGTGGTGCAGACTCCGGGGGCTTCTTCGATGCGCGCTCAGCCTCGGAGAGACGCGCGGCAAGACCCTTACTTTTTTGCTGTTCAGCAGTGAGCGCTTGTTCTAACGTGCTCACTCGTGCGGCAACCTGTTCACGCTCGGCCACACTACGAGTCACGTCGCTCGCCGACGCTCGCCCCGCCGTCGATTCCTGAGTCCGAGTCAGCGACGTTTCCATCGCGGTCATCTGCTGAACCAGTTGCGTGGCTGCGTGGCGCTCGGCATGCAGAGCCGCCTCGAGCTCTTGGACACGACTCGCGTTCTTCTGCAGCTCGGCTAGACGCGTTGCCTGTTGCGCGCTGCCTTCCCGTTCTTTCTGAAGAGCCGTCTCCAATTCCTGCGCCAGCCCACCCAGGCTCTCCGCCTCGGATGCCTGCTTCTTGGCCTCAACCGTCCGCTCTCGTTCGGTCTTGAGTAGGGATTCAAGTTCTTGCACCCGAGCGACAGCACTGTCGGCATCTGCGCGTTTCTTCATCAGCTGGGCAGCCTGCGCTCGCTCCCTTGTCAATATCAACTCGAGTTCCTTGACACTACTACCCAACTGTCCTTCGAGTTGTGACACTCGCTGAGCACTGTGTGTCGCTCGATCCCGCTCGACCCGAAGTTCTTCCTCTAGCGGCGTCAATCGCGCAACGGCCTGCCGATAGGTTGCTAATTGTTCGTCGCTCACACGCACGCGTTGAATCGGCTCGTCGGACTCAATCGCCTTCTCGATACTCATCTCCGCAGGCGCGGCAGCGCCTTGCCGCTTTGCCAACAGCATGAGCACGCAATCCCTGAGAGACGTACCCAGGAACGGCTTTTTCAACACCTCGTCGGCGTGACAGGATTCAGCCTGCTTCATCACCTCATCGTTCACAATGCCGGAGATCAAGAGCACCGGCGTGTTCGCTAATGCCTTCCGCGCGCGCACAAAGGCGCAGACCTCGTAGCCGCTTTTATCCGGCATAATCACGTCGGACACGACCAAGTCAGGCGTCTCTTTGGCCAAATAGGCCAAGGCCTCCTCGCCGTTCGCAGCAAGGGTGACCCCCAGCCCAGCCTCAGTCAGCAACCGTTCGGCAACTTTCCGGACGGCAATACTGTCATCGACTACCAACACGTTCAGCATGGCGGATTCCTATCCCCAGTATCCTTAACTTCTGACGGCATCCTGTTTCGGCCGGCCTAATCGCTGTAAGGCCACGATGGCCACATCTTCTCCGCCTATCGTGACGACACCCAGCGTTTCAACATCCTGTCTGCCGTTCGGTCGAATCGCCGTCGCATCCACAGTCTCGAGAGACGGCACATCGGCATCGATGCAGATGGCCATAGGCCCGTCGAGGTGGCGAGCCTCCAGACACAGCAGCAGGTCGCCCTGGACGGGGCTGCTCAATCTGCTCGCCAAGTCGTAGACCGGCATCACATGATTTCCGCGCTTGAGCATGGCCTGCACGAACGGAGTCCGGCTCGGCACCGGAATGCTCTCAGTCCAGGGCGACACACCGCCCACATCTTCAGTCCGTGCGGCCAGCTTCACTCCACCAACGGAAAACACCACCAAATTCCACGACGGTTTCGAGGTGTGAGCTTGCTGCGTTCCACGAGCGGCCCTCAGCATGATCCACCGACCGCTGCCGGAGTTGCCGCGATCATCAGTTCTGCCTGCCCCACGGATGCAGGGACGACGTCGGCTAACTCTCCCAGCGCCCACGAGGGATTCACGATCAACACTAACTGATCCTGATACAGCATCATCCCCCCGAACCAGTTTCGTTCATCGCGTTGAAACTGTGGCGGCAACGGAAGACAGTCCTTCCGTTCTACGTCCGTCAGGCGCACAACCTGCTCAACGCGAATCGCACCGTGGGAGCGGCCGTTCGAGTACAACACCGTCCTCATCTCGAGACCGGACAAGTCGGCGACCACCGAAAGCCGTTGGGCAAGATCCACCGGTTGGTAGACGATCCCCGCCGCAGTCACGGCCTGTTCGTTTCCGGCCTCTTCTCGCGTGAGAACACCACGGACCCCATCTGCGGGCAGGGCCACATAGCTGACCCCCAGACGGACGACCAAGAAACTGGCCGTCTCCACGAACATGTTCGTCGAATGGTGATGACCTCGTAAACTCATAATTGATACCGCTGGTGCGACTGTCCGATACCTGGACCGCTCCAAGGCAAAAGTAACAAGGTAACAGTACAAAGGCTTCTCCCGAATCGCCGCATCTACTTTTGCCTTTCGCCTTTTTACTTTGTACTTAATTTATGCGCGACGGCTTCCTTGCCGATCCAGCGTTCAATTTCCTGGATCAAGGCCCGCTCTTCTACCGGCTTGGTGATATAGGAGCTCGCTCCGATACTGAGTGCCATTTGTCGGTGCTTGTCACCGGCTCGCGTCGTCATGACAATGATCGGTGTCTGCTGCGTTTGCGGCCGGCTGCGCAATCCCTGGATCACTTCATAGCCATTGAGCTTCGGCATCTCAAGATCGGTAAGGATCAGCTGATAGTTTTGCACAGACGCCTTACGGAAACCTTCCTCTCCATCCACCGCCGTATCGACTTTATACCCGGCCAACTCCAACATCCGGCCCACGAACTTTCTAATGCTCAAGGAGTCGTCGATCAATAAAAGCAACCGCTCCGACGCTTTCGGCTCTGGTGCCTCGGCGTATGGAACCAGCGAGTCCGCCGACGCCGTCGCATCTGACGACAACTCCGATACCGCAGCGACTTGCACCTCTCGCACCAGCAATCGAGCAGGATCCAACACGAGGACCACGCGACCTTCCGGATCGATGGTTGCACCGCCGAAGCTGGAACGCTCCAACGACTTAAGCGACCCCAACGACTTAATAACGATTTCCTGACGACCGATCAATTCATCGACCAACAGACCGATCATCCCATCGGCCGTTCGCACGATGACAACCGGCTTCCCGATTTCCACCGGCACGCTGCTTCGATTGAGGAGCTGTTGGAGCGGCAGCACCTCGATCGCCTCGTCCCCGATATGCAAGATCGATCGTTCGCCCATCCGTTGATGCGAGCCGGGCTTCAACATGGTGACTTCGCGTACCGCCGGCAGAGGAATCGCGTAGCGCTCGCTCCCTGCCTGTATGATGAGGGCCGTGGCAATCAATAATGTGAGCGGGAGACTCAAGGTAAACTTCGTCCCCACGCCTCGAATGGATTCGACGTCGATGTGGCCGTTCATGCTTTCAATGACACGCTTGACCACATCCATGCCGACTCCTCGCCCCGCCTGATCGCCGATCTGGTCGGCCGTCGAGAATCCCGGCATGAAAATAAACTTGATCACTTCGGATTCGGACAACGAACGGGCCATCTCCGGACGGATCAGTCCTCGCTCGACCGCCTTGGCCCTGATCTTTTCGACATCGAGCCCAGCCCCATCGTCCTCCACTTCGATCACCACCGCACTCCCGCGATGCGCTGCGTGCAAATAAATCGTCCCGGCCGCCGGCTTCCCCTTCGACACGCGAACAGCCGCAGGCTCGATCCCGTGATAGACCGCATTGCGCACGAGGTGCACCAACGGATCGACCAGACGCTCCACGACGCCTGTATCGACTTCGGTATGTTCCCCGGACGTGACCAACGTCACTTCTTTCCCTGTCGCACGCGCCATCTCGCGCGTGGCGCGGCGGAATCGCGTGAACGGCGTGCCGACCGGCACCATGCGGGCCCGAGCGATTTCATCCCGTATACCGAGGGTCAGCTGTGCCAAGTGACTCATGTCTTCATGTGAACGGCGAATCGACCCGCTCAACTGCGTCATCGACTCGGAAATATCCGCCGTGATTTCGCTGATGCGACGAGCCAAAATATTGAAATCGTCGTACTTGTCGAATTCAAGGCTGCCGAAGTCACTGAGACCGGTAAATCCTTGAGCCGGGTCGGTCGCTGGACCAGAGGCAGCGGTCGGAAGTGTAAAGGTATGTTTCTCCTCAAACGAACGAACCGATTCGACCAGTCGTCCTTTGCAGGCCAATACTTGTTGCGAGAGTTGCTCCAGCATATGCAGCCGCTGCTCGAGCCGTCCTCGACCGATGACGAGCTCACCGACCAGATTCAACAATCGTTCTAACCGATCGCGGCTGACGCGGATCACTTCGCGATCTTCTGCGCCTTTACCGTCCGCCGTTTTACCATCCGCCGTTTTATCGTCCGCCGCCTTGGCAGGCTCGGTTGCTTGTTGATCGCGTGGTTCTTGGTCCACCGGCGCGTCGACGCGATGGACGGCTGGACCCGACTCCACCACCTGAGCCGCCACCCGCCGATCCAACTGTTTGAGTCCTTGCATCGTGCCGGCAAATCGCTGGCGCAACATGTCGAGGGACGTGGGGTCCCGCCGCATCAACTGGCGTACCACATCGACCGATCGCAACAACACGTCCGTATGCTCAGGGAGAATCTTGACGCGGTCCTCGCGCACCGCCCCCATAAAATCTTCGATATAGTGCGTCAGATCGCCGATCGACTGGAATCCAACGGTATAGGCAGACCCCTTGAGCGTATGCGCGGTCCGGAAGAGTTGGTCGATCACTTCCGGATTGTGCTGTTCGTTCTCGAGACGAAGCAGCTGGGCTTCAAGAGACTCGAGGTATTCCTGTGCTTCCGGGGCAAAATAGGAGAACACTTCGGCGTCGACAAGCGGCAACAGATACTCATCCGTCAACGTACTCGCTGCAGACGACGATTCCACCTCGGGGCCGGCAGATTCCTCGGGGCGATCCATGGCGGCCGTCGCAACCTGAACCACCGGAGCGATCGGAGCCGCCGCCTGAGCCGCCACCAGCTGATCCAACTGTTTGAGTCCTTGCATCGTGCCGGCAAATCGCTGGCGCAACATGTCGAGGGACGTGGGGTCCCGCCGCATCAACTGGCGTACCACATCGACCGATCGCAACAGCACGTCCGTATGCTCAGGGAGAATCTTGACGCGGTCCTCGCGCACCGCCCCCATAAAATCTTCGATATAGTGCGTCAGATCGCCGATCGACTGGAATCCAACGGTATAGGCAGACCCCTTGAGCGTATGCGCGGTCCGGAAGAGTTGGTCGATCACTTCCGGATTGTGCTGTTCGTTCTCGAGACGAAGCAGCTGGGCTTCAAGAGACTCGAGGTATTCCTGTGCTTCCGGGGCAAAATAGGACATCACTTCGGCGTCGACAAGCGGCAACAGATACTCATCCGTCAACGTACTCGCTGCAGACGACGATTCCACCTCGGGGCCGGCAGATTCCTCGGGGCGATCCATGACGGCCGTCGCAACCTGAACCACCGGAGCGATCGGAGCCGCCGCCTGAGCCGACACCGTCATCTGTTCCCCGTTGAGAATCTGCGCCAGTGCCTGAGTGACTTCTGGCACATCATGCTGTAGCTGGGCGACCTTGCCGTCATCTCGGCGCATCAGCAGACGAATGACCTCAACGGCCTGACCGATGACCCCGAGTACATCCGACGAGAGGGCAATCCGTCCCTCGCGGACCGCAATCATACAATCTTCGACCGGATGAGCCACGTCGCCGATCACCTGGAATCCGATCGTGTGCGCAGACCCTTTGAGCGTGTGGGCCGTACGGTAGAGCGTATGGATGGTCTCCCCATCCTTGGAGTCCTGGCGCAGGCGATGAAGAAGCGACTCCATGGTTTGCAGATACTCGTCCGCTTCCGGAGCGAAATACGACAGGACCTCGACATCGAGAGTCGGTACGAGATAGTCCGGCGCGAGCACTGTCGGTTCAGCTGGGACCGCGGCAGGCAGAGACGGGAACAAGCCGGCCACTTCGCCTTTCCATCGCGCACTGACCGATGGGTCTTCAGCGCCCCCCTGCGCGACGACGTTCAATTGAGACGCGAACGAGGTCACCATCCCACGTAAGATCTCCAACGCCTTCGGCCAGAGGGAAGCCTCTATAGACGGCGCCTCTTCCAGGGTCGATTCAAGCAACGCCGCGATCAGGGCTAACCCCTCGTATCCGAAGAGCGCCGATGCCCCTCGGATCTTATGCGCCCACACGTACTGCTCTTGCAGTTGTGCCGGAGTGGGCGTCGCCCCATCGGACGGATGGAACGCCTTCGTGAGCACGTCCTTCGCTTCCGACGCTTCGGCAACGAAAATCTCGACAAGGCCCTCTCGGTCAAGTTCGGAGCTCAATCCCTATCCTTTCTGACCCGGAGCATCCAGCGGATGCTCCGGAAAGCCGACCTAGCCCAATTTGAACAGGGAAACGGAGGACTCCAGCCTTTCGGCGAGTTTTGCCATGTCTTCGACGGTCGCGAGCGCTGAGTTCGTCGTTTTTTGCGTCGCCACGGCACCGCCGGCGAAGTCCTTAATCGAGCGGCCCACCTGATCCGTCGAGGCGGTCTGGTTCACCGCGGCACTGGCGATGGTCTGTGCCAGCTCCGACGAACGCTGGGAGATCCTTGAAATTTCGTTGAACACTTCACCGGTACGCAGCGCGGAGGCCGATCCGGCTTCCACCGCGTGAGTTTCCTGCTCCATGGCGACGACCGTGTCCTGCGTTTCCGTCTGAATCACCTTCACGAGGTCGGCGATTTCCCTGGTGGCTTGCGTCGAGCTTTCGGCCAGTTTTCTGACCTGGTCGGCGACGACGGCAAATCGGACTCCGGCTTCGCCTGCGCCGGCCGCCTCAATGGCTGCGTTCAGCGCGAGCAGGTTGGTCTGATTGGCGATATCGCGAATCGTCGACACGATCTGCGAAATTTCCAACGACCGATCACCCAGCGTCTTGACCTGCTTCGACATACGTTGCACGGCTGAACGAATGCTCTGCATGTCCTGTACGGTTTCTTGTACGGCCACGCGTCCTCGTTCCGTCGCCTGCAACACTTGCTTGGCAGATTCCGACGAGGCACCGGCGGTTTCCGAGACCTGGCGCATGGAAGAGGCCAACTGATCGACATCGCTCAACGTCTTCGCGAATTCTTCCGCCTGGTATTTTGCAGTATCGGCCATCTGCCCCGCGCTCTCTCGGAGGCTCCCAGCCGACTTGTTCACGCGTTCGGCTGCCGCTCGAACCTGCTTGAGCAACTGTCCGAACCGGTCGATCATGAAGTTGAACCCGTCCGCAAGGTTACCGAACGTGTCGGCCGTCACCTCACCGCGCTTCGTCAGGTCTCCCTTACCGACGTCCGAGACCAAGACCAGAAAGTCCATCAACCGCTTTTGCATAGCATCGCGCTCGGACTCCGACGTCATCAAGGCCGTCGTCATGCGGTCCACCATGACATTGAACGATGCGGCCATCTGTCCGACTTCGTCCTTCGACGTGATCTTTGCGCGGGCTTGATAGTTACCGCCTGCCGCTAACTGCGCAACGTTTACGACTTGTCCAATACTCAGCGCCAATCTGTGCGCCACCCAATACCCGAGCGTCAACCCCAACAACACGGCGATGGTACCGCCGCCGACCAGCATCAGCGTTCCTTGGGCAGCCAGAGCCTGGGCATTTTCATTCAAGTCCTTGGCGACTTCATGCATGTCCAGGACTTGTTCATTATGGCGAGTAACAGTCTGCTCGAAGGTCGACTGCAGATTCACCGTGATGGCCAGTTTTCCCAGGTCTCTCATGTGTTGGGCTTGCTCTGCCGAGATCGACTTTCCGAAGCTATCGGCCATGGCACTGAGAGCGCCATCAGCGTCCGTGAAATATTTCTCAAGCGACGGCTTCAGAATCGCCAAGTCCTTCGCTTCATCGCGGCCCGATCTCGACACCCGCAGCACCGTGGTACCGTAGTTGGCGATGATCTTTTTGACCTTACCCCGATACGGCAACAGCCGTATGACTTCTGCATTATAGTCGACCTGCCGCGTCACGCCGGCGAGACCCACCAAGATTTGATGATGGGTTGTAAGCGCTGTACCCATTTCAGCGAACTCTGACAACGGCACCGTATAGTTGGCATACACCGCCTGGGACTCGGCGGCCAACTCCCGGAGCGTCAAGACACCGATCGCCGACATGATCATAATAATGGCGCTGATCACGCCGAACGTCATCAAGAGTTTCGACTTTGTTTTTAAGTCTTCAAACCGCTGCAAGACATTGAGCCTCACCATCGGAATCTCCTCCTTCTAACTTGCGATCGATGTCATCATGCCGTGAACCGAGGTGAATAACGATGCTTATCCTGCACCCTCGAAATGCGAGAGCACGGCCGAGGTTTCCAGAACTCCTCGTAACTGGTCCTCGAGTTTGACCACCCTCGACACAAAGGGAAACGCCCTCTCTCCCGTGCCCGTCGGAGCCGATAAGAATTGGTCCTTGGAAAGGGTACGAATTTCCGGCACCGTATCCACCAAGACGCCAATCTGCCAATTCCCGTGCTTCACCACCACGGCGTATCGCAACGCCGCGTCTGTGTTAAGGGCAAACATCGGGCGCAGATCGAGCAACGGAATCACGGTCCCGCGCAGGTTCGTGACCCCCACCAAACCTGACGGCATCCCGGGAACCGGAGTGATGGACTCCACGATAAACACCTCGCGCACGTTGTGCAGATCGATCGTGAAGAGTTCTCCCCCCATGGAGATAATGGCGGCACGCATGGTCGTCGCCCCGGACGAACGAGCCGGGCCGCCTCCTGAGCTTGAGGCCCCGGACGCAGGCCTGTTGGAATCCACGCTCATGACAGGCTGTATCGATGCCATTGGCTTAGCCCATCGCTCGCTTGATGGCCGCCAGCAGCTCTTCATTCTTGAACGGCTTCGCAATGTGGCCGTTCGCCCCCTGCTGGTGCCCCCAAAACTTGTCACTCTCATTGCCTTTCGAGGTGCAGAGAATGATGGGGACATTCTTGCAACGCTCATCGTTCTTCAAGTCACGACAGGCCTGGAACCCGTTGCGTCCTGGCATCACCACATCCAGCACGATGAGATCAGGTTTCTCGCTGGCCACTTTCTCTTCGAGTTGATCAGTATTAGGGAAGGATACCACGGTGTAATGGGCCGCCCTGAGGCACCCTTCGATTAATTGCAGTTCGGCGTACGAATCATCAACCACGACAATCTTGCTCATCTTGCGCGCTCCTTTGATGATGTCAGGGAATGTGTTGTATACATAAACTTTATCCAGCCCAGCCTTGTTGCGCTATTTTAGCGGCAGCACGACACTGATCGCCCCGGCTAAATTCCCTTCCTCCCATCCCTCTTTTTTCATGCCGGTCACATCGCGCTCGCTTTTCGGCGTACCATGGCAACCCAGGCAGCTCAGGCTGACGTATTCCGGGTCCATCATCCGAAGAACTGGTCGACCATCCTCCATCGTATTCCGCACATAGGCCTGTCCCTTGGGATGACGCGGGCCTCTGAACATCCGCAACACCTCCGCTTCAAAGGCATCCGGCTTATTGCTAGGATTGCGATAGTCGATCCCGGTGAGTTTCAACCGGACACCGGATTTCTTATAGAAATACTCTCCGGTCCTACGGGCAAACACGTCGGGAGAGAATCCCTTGAAGGCGATGCCTGCCTTGTTAATGACCGGCTGGGCTTCGTCCACCACTTCTTTTTCCGCTTGCACTAAGGCGAGATACAGATTCGCCTTCGGCACGACGTTGTGAATCCGTAGATCGAGTGTCGTGGCTTTCATAAAACGTTCCAGGACCTGGCCGGCGATGTAATCGCCGGTAAACCCCTTGTCGGCCTTCGTCGGATCATTGATATTATCCATCTGCTCCAAGACGATCCCCCT